>JAEEGK010006653.1_pt1 | contig 27758 bp, 14 predicted proteins | sample 8958771 | NCBI WGS metagenome assembly JAEEGK01 (sample SAMN16246547, study PRJNA631951) | gut metagenome | biome: gut microbiome; feature: rumen; material: SC-attached | host: Bos | place: Iran: Karaj | collected 2018-10 | reverse complement strand
AAAAAAAAAGAAAAAAAAAAAGAAAAAAAAAAAGAAGAAGAAAAAGAAGAAAAAAAAGAAGAAGAAGAAAAAAAAGAAGAATATCCTTCTCAAAAAAAAATAGAAATAAAAGATTTAAAAGACACAGTAAACATAGGATCAATAAAAGATGACAAATATGAAAAAATAAATATTCCTTCAAAATTCACATCAACAAATACAGAAAAAAAAAAAAAAAAAGAGAAAAAAGAAGAACCAAAAATTGAAGAAGAAATAAAAATAGAAGAAGAAAAAGAGAAAGAAAAATTTGAAAGTGGAACAATGGAATCAGATTACATGATAGATGCATCAACCGTGGAAAAATTAAAGCAATACTTATTAAAACAAATAGAAATATTTGACGATGATTATATATATTCATCAGAACATATTCCAACAAGAAAATATGTTCCTCCTCCTGATCCACAAACAATATTTGAATTTTGTGCTAATATTATGATTTTAACTAAAATGGAAAAAGAAGTTATTATTATTTCACTTATTTATTTAGAAAGATTTATTTTTAATACTGGATTATTATTATCTCCTAGAAATTGGAGAAGATTAATTTTTATTATTATGGTTATTTCTAGTAAAATTTGGGATGATGATTCTTTTGAAAATAATCATTTTGCTCAAGTTTTTACTCATTTAAAATTAGGAGAAATTAATTTAATGGAAAGAACTTTTTTAGAATTAATTAATTATAAAACTTATGTTAAATGCTCTGAGTATTTTAAATATTTTTTCATTATTAAAAGTATTGCTTTAAAATTTAATTACAATGGTTCTCAATTAGTTCCTATTTCTGTTCAAAAAATGATGAAAATTCAAGAATATGCTTATTTAATGCAAAAAAAAATGAGGAAGAAATTTTCTTTAAATAATTCTTCAAATTTTTAAAATATGGTTTTTCTCTTTTTTTTTCATTATTATTATTATTTTTTCTATTTTCTTATTATTAATAATAAAACAATTTTAAATTAGGAAATCTTCTTTATTATTTTATTTTTATTAAAAAAGATATAAATTTTATTTAAATAAAAAAATAATATTTTTTTCAATTATATGAAATAATGCCTTTAACAAAATCTTTCACAGAAATTAATTGATTACTTTCTAAACCAATAGCATTAAAAACACCATATAAATCATTTTCATTACATTCAATTCCAATTTTTTTCAAAGCTAAAGGAATATTATTAAACTCAATTAATTCATTATTATCATTATTTCCAAAATCACATAATAATTGATATAAATTAATATTATTTCTTTTAACAATATTAATAATTTTCTGAGTTAATTCCTTATTTAAACTCCCATTATTAGAACCAACAGAATATTTCATTGTATTAACACCATTAACTTTAATATTAACAATAGTAGAATTATCATAATTTGAACTTTGAATTATATTCTTTTCATTTAATTTTTGTAATAAATCCCAAATAATGTCATCTTTAACTTTTAACATTTTTTGCATTTTAGAATAATTTTCCATTTGAGATTTTTGATTAATTATATTAGAAGGTAATTTAGTAATATCTTTATCTAAATTTAATTCAATAGGTTTAGTTAATAAATTATCGATAAAATCAATCATTTTATTATATCTTAATAAGAAATCTAACATATCATTAGATTCTTTAGAATCATTCATAAAATTAATAATTTCATCTAATTGAACAAGTTCTTTTTGAATATTAGAACTTTCAAAATTTAAAATAGCAATTCTTTTTCCTTTTTCATTATTTAAATTATCTAACATTCCGTTAAAATTACTATTAATTTGTCTTTCGATGTTATTACTAATTTTATCGATTTCATCAATTTTTCTATCAATAATATTTATATTTCCAGTTAAAATATCATATCTTTTATTTAAATTACTAATACAAATATCATTTAATTTCTTAAATTTATTTCTATAAGCATCATTAATATTACTAATTCTATGTAATTTATTATTATGAGGACCAATAATTTGACATTCACTACAAATTGGTTCTTCACAGCTTTCACAATAAAATTTAAGAATATTATTATGATGATAACATAATTTTTTTAAATGAGGCATTTCATTTAAAGAATGTTTAATATGATTTTTAAAAACTGGAATAATATGAATTTGATTATCACATATATTACATAAACTTTTTTCACATTCTTTACAATAACATATTGCATCATTTTCATAACAACCATCACATTTTGTATTATTAACTTGATTTATACTCTGAGATAATAAATTGACATTATTATTTATATTAAAATTATTACTTATTGGAGGATTTTCAAAATTTTTTGGATCTAAATTATTATTTGTTTCTAACATTTCTTGAGTTGGATTCTCATCTAATTCTTTTTCTGGAGATTTTGATTTAGATGATTTTTTATCTTCTTCATTTTTTGATTTTTTTGATGTCGTTGATTTTAGACTTTTCTTTGATGTTATTGATTTTTTCGATGCTGAGGATTTTATACTCTTTTCTGATAAATCTTTCTTTGATGAAGATTTAGATTTTGGTTTTGATTCTTTTGGCATTTTTTATTTTATTAATTTATTTATTTGATATAATTTCTTATTTTTAAATTTTGTTTTTTTATCTCTATAGATTTTTATCTAAAGAAAAAAAAGAACAAATAATATATAAATTTAAAATTACAAATTAAAAATATCATAAAAAAAAATTAATGGAATCAGCTCCAAACGCAGTAAACAATTCAAATAACAATAATCCAAATCCACATTATACATTAAACGACAGAATAATGAATATATATAACAGTATTCCATTATTTGTTTTTTGTACAATATGTATAACAATATTTTTCTATTTAATAGATTTAATAATATTTTCAATATCATTTTATTTATCAAATTTAGCATTATATACAATTTTTCATTTTCAAATATGGAGATTAATAACAACATCTTTTATGACAACAAGTATATTAAATATATTATTTGCAATGATAAGTTGGGTTAAAGATGCTTCTTCTTTAGAAAATAAATTAGGAACAATAAAATATATGTTGATTTTTTTTATGAATACATTTTTTATTCAAATTATATATTGTCTAATATTACTAATTGCTTATATAATATCAAGAAATAAAAATATATTAATTTTAAATTATTATAATGGAAAAGTTGAAAATTCTGGTTTATGGCCAATTATTATGGCTGAATTAACTTTATTGTGCATGTCTAATCCCGAAAGTTTAATGAGACTTTTTTTTTTCCCTTGTGAAATAAAAGCAAAATTTTATCCTTTTATATTATTCACAATATTTTTAATTTTAAATTTTCAAATTGATTTTGGTGTCTTAAGTGGAATTATTTATGGTTTATTATATCATTTCTTTTTTAGAAAATATTTACAAATACCAAATAAATTTGTTGAAATCATTGAAAAAAGTTTTATTGGTTCTTTTTTAGGAAAATTTAAAAAATTTATTCCTTCAAACAATAATATTCCAGTTAGAATTGAAAATACTATCAATAAAATCAGTAAAAATGTAAATAAATTTGTTCCTTTTAAAGGAGAAGGTATTAAAGTTGGAGGAAGTTATGGTACTAAAGAAGGTGATTATGATGGTGTTAAACAAAATAATTCTATTAGTTAAATAAAACAATTATATTTTAATTTAATAAATAATTAATTTTCTAAAAATAAACCTTTTAAATATTATTTCAATTTTAGATTTTAATCCTGTATAATTTTTTGTATAATATTATTAAAAATTAAAGAATATAAAAATTCATTTTTTATATTATGTGAATCAATGTTTGAGCTAACTAATTTTAAAATCATTTCTATTTTTTTATCTGATTTCAAAGCTTCAATATATTCTTTTGAGCTTTTAATTGATTGAATTATTATATTTGAAATATCATTAACATTAATTTCTATATTTATATCAAAATAATTCTTTGTTTTTTCTTCTACAAAATAACTTAATTGTTGATTAGAATTAGAATTTGATATAACAATATTATTATCATTATCTTTTATAATTAATTGTAAATATATTTTCGAAATTTCAATTAATTTTTCAGCAATATCAAAAAGTTTTTCACATAAAATTTCCTTATTAAAAACTCCTTTAACTAAAAGAGTATCTTTTTCGTAAAAATTTAAAAACAAATTCTCGAAATTAAATTTATATTTCATTTCAATATGATTATTTTCAATGTAATTTCTCATAACATTAACTTTTTCATTTATAATATTATATAAAGATAAATTTAAAGTAATTCCAACACTATCTTCTTTATCATTAATAAGATTAGAAAAATCTTTATTTTCTCTTTTTTTTGCTAATTTAGTAGTTAAACCTAATAAACAAAGTCCAAAATTAGTTTCAATAAATAAAGGACTTCCTCTCGTTATATTAATTTTTTCATATTGAATAATATTTTCATTATCACATCTTTTTAATTTTTTCTTTATTTGACTTATAATACAATCTTTATCATTATTAAAAAAGCTACTTGAATAATCTGAAATTTTATTTCTTAATTTCTTATCACAAATTAAAAAAAATTGATTTTTTAAATTTGGAAATATACTTTTTAAATTAGATATTGGTTTATTTTCTAATGATAAAGTTGTTAAAGTTGATGTTGTTGTTACTCTTAAAGAATCTGGTAATAAAGCATTTGAAGAATTAATATATTCATTATTAAAATATTTATTTGGATAAATATATGTTAATAATAATAATTTTTTTTCCCAAAAACCATTCATTCTCATTTTTTTATTGTTTTCATTAAATAAAATATGATTTTTGAAAAAAGAAAAAAATCTATTTTTTTCATTTATATTAATTTGAAATTCAGGTAATGAATTTAATTTTAGCATATCAATTATTTCTTTTCCGATTTTTCTTTCTAAAATAGCTATAACTAAATATAATGGATTAGAATTAATTCCTAAATCTAATAAAATATTTTCATGCTTAATTGCCTTTATTGGTTCATTATATAATTTAAAATCTCCTGTTGTAAAAGGCAAAAAAGATATTATTTCATTTTCATTATTTAATTCCTGGAAATGAGTTATTATTATATCTTCTCCAATTATAAATCCAACAGATTTTTTTTGAATATTTGTTTTATTTTGAGTAAAAACTAATCCTAAAAAACAATAAGGAAATTTTTCTATTTGTTCTAAATTTATTATATTATAAGAATCAAAAATTGGGAAAAATGATTCTTCATTATTTTTATCCATTTCACTTATATTATTGATTTTAATAAATAAATAAAAAAAATATAGTAAAAAAATAAAAAGTTATGACAAAAAAATAAAAAAGTTAAAAGAAAAAAAATAATTATAAATTTAATTAATAAAAAAGAAATGAAAAACCAAAAAAAAATGTTAATAAATAATTCAAATAAATATGAAGAAAGAAATGAAGATATAGTATCTTTTCATGAAGAAGAAGAAGAACAAAATTATTTAGGAAAAAAAGAATTAGTAGAAATTGAAGGAGATAAATCAATAGATCCAGATTTTTCATATGATGAAGATAGATCTAAAGGAAGTACAGTTAAAAGAAATACAAATAATGAATTAATGAAATTATTAGCTGATAGTACTAATGAATTATATCAAAGAAAATCTAATAATAATTATAATGCAAGTAGTGATTTTAGTAAAGATTTAAGTAGAGATAATGAATATAATACTTTATTAAATTCTAAAACTTTTAATGCTCCTTTAATTAAAAATGATATTAATATTAATGGGAGTTCAATAAATCAATTTAATGGACAAAATAATAAATTTTCTAATATTTTACAACAAATTCCTACTAAAATTGATAATCATTTTTATTATGGTTTTGATAATAATAATAACAATATCAATAATAATTTATATAGTCAAAGTAATAATTATAATAATAATATTTTAAATAATCCAAATTATAATTTAAACAATAATAATATTTTATATAGTCAAAGTAACAATTATAATAATAATATTCTAAATAATCCAAATTATAATTTAAATCATGATAATATTTTAAATGTTAGAAATAATAATTATTATAATAATATTATAAACAATGAAAATGAAGAATATATGAATAATAAGAATAATTTGAAAAATATAGATGGAATAAAACAATTTAATAAAAGAGAGAATAAGATATATCAAATAAATTCATTTGATTATTTTATTATAGGGAAAAATAATAATAAGTTTACACAAAGTAATCCTTCATTTGGAATGATTCAAAACACAGAAATAGAAATAAAATATAAAGAATTAGAAAAATCTTATAATGATGTTTTAGGATTAATTCAATATTGGCAATCTTTTTATTTAGATATCGCAAAATTAGTCTCTGAAAATATAAATATAAATAATGAAGATCCTTTTTCAGATGAATTTAAATTTGCAGTTATTGATAATGTTAAATCAATAGTTGAATTAGCTAAAGAAAAAGCTTTTTCAATTTTTGAAATTTCTCAAGAACAAAATTTATTAATTTTAAACCAAAAAAATCAAAATATAATAAATAATAAAAAGTATGATTTTATCCCTTTAAATAATTTCAATTTTGAAATTTTAGCATATGAAAAAGAAAACAATATAATATTTAAATTGTCAAAAGAAAATAATTTTACAATTCAAAAAACAATAAAATTAAACGATGAAAACTTAGATTTTTCAAATAAAAAAAATAAAGGATTTAAAAGAAAAAAATATTATAAAAACGATGATTCATTAGATTCTCTTCCTCCAATAATATATAGAAAATATGTTACAGAAGGAACAAACACAGACCAAATTTTATATAATGAAATAGAAAAAGAAATTCTAGAAAAACCAATTTTAAAAGAAGTTGAAAAATTCAAAAATGAAAATTTAAAAATTTTAAAAACAACATCTTTCAAAATTAAAAAAGAAGAAATAAAAAAATTAAATAATCAAAAAAGCTCAAAATTAATATTAAAAATAGAATCTCAAATAGAAAATAAAATAAATATAATATCAAAACCAAAAAAGGAGAAAATCCAAATTTTAAAAGTACAAAATATTCAAACAGAAATGAAATATTTTGATATAGAAAGATTAGAACTTTTAAACAGAGAATTATCTTTAAGACTTTCAGAAGGAGAAAGAGAAAAAAATGAATTAAAGAAAAATTTAGAAGAAAAAAATAATATAGAATCAAATATAATAACAACAAATAATTCAAATAATATATTAAATAATAGTAATTTATTTTTACCAGAAATGATTCCTCCAGAACATACATATAAAATATTTATTCATTGTATAAAACATTTTAAATATGAAGAAGAAAATTATAAGAAATATATTGAAGAAGAAGATTTACAAAATTTAAAATTATTTGTTAATAAAATGGAAAAATATTTAATTGGGACTTCATATCCAGTTCAAAGAAAAAAACAAGAATCAATTCATTATTATAAACCTATTGAATCTACTTATCAAAAAAAATATAAGGAAAGTATTCTTACTGGAATTAAGCCTTTAACTTTTAGTAAAAGTAGAGTTGATTCAAAAACAAAAAATATTGATTATAGAAGTTATAGTACTGTTAATAATAATTCTACTTTTAATAAGTATAAAGCAGTTATTAAAGCTTTGAAAAATTGGTAAATATTAATTTTTTCTTTTTATTGGGATTTGTATTTTTTTTTAGTTTTGTTTTATTTATTTATTTGTTTATTTTAATATTTTTTTTTTCTTTGATTGAGAATATTAATTTATTTAATTATTTTTTATAAAATAAATTTTTCATTTTTATATATTTTTAGTTTTATTTTTCTTATTGATATAAATTAAATTATTTTTAAGATATAAATAAAATGAGAGAGAAATGGAGAAAGAAGAGAATGCGAAGATTAAAAAGAAGAAGAAGAAAAATGAGAGCAAAGAACAAATAATATATGATTTATAAAATTAAATAAATAGATAATATTAAAATTATTATTTTGAGATAAATTTTGCTTTAATTTTCTTTTCTTTTTTTAAATCTAATATATATTTAAATAACAATAAATCTTTTTTTAATTATCCTTAGAAAAAACCAATAAAAATCTTGAATTTCCCAAAATAAACATAACATTCAATTTAATAATATATAATAATATAATAAAACTCAAATAAAAAAAAGAAAAATCCCTTTAAAAAAATTTAAATAAATAAAAAAAATGTCTTTAAACCCTCTCCACTTAGAAAAAACTGCATTATCATTTAAAACACGTTCAGAAAAAGATGTAATAAAAGTAACAGAATGTACATTTGCAAATGATGTGAAAGCAATATCAACATTTTATTTTTGTAGTTGTTCAAAAGAGGATTTTTATCCTATATGTGTAGCATGTGCAAAAAAATGTCACGCAGAACATAATCCATCATTAAATATAAGAGGAATATACATATGTAAATGTGGAGAATGTAATCATGAAATAACAGAAGATAATATAAAAACTTTTTATGAAAGAACTCATAAATTATCTAATTTCTGTTTTTATAGAAAATTTATGAATATTACTCCTAATGAAGGATTCTATAAATTTGATAATAAAATTTATTGCCCTGTTTGTATTAATTATTGCGTTGATTTTGGTATTGATAAAAATAATTTAAATCAATATAAAATCCCTTTTGATACTAATTATGTTTGTCAATGTTCTAAACATTTCGAACCTAATGTTGTTAATTTAAATTTAGATTTTAATTCTAAACCTAAATTTCATTTTCATTTTCAAAATGTTAATTTTAATATCTTATCTAAAATACCTTTCACTAGAGATAAATATTTAAATTATCTTTATCAAAAAATAAAAGAATATATGCAATGTCCTCAAGAAAGACAAAAAAGAGAATCTCAAAAATTTTTTTCTGATTTTATTACTTATAAAATATTAGAATGTTTTTCTATTTTTGCACAAAGATGGGAAAATAAATTTTTCCATGTTTCGGATTTTTTTAAAGATTTCCCTAAAATTAAATTAGTTGAATTATTAACTTTAAGTGAAAATGTTGCTGATATAAACGAAGCAATTAGAGGAGATTTTTTTAATGCTAAATTTTATTTTGCCGAATTATTATTTAATTACTTTATTAGAACTTATCTTTTAAAATATAATAATTTATGGAACATCAGAACTATTATTAATATGAATTTATTTCAAAGATATCTTTATCAATATAATATTAAACATTTCTTTAAATTCCATTGTAAAGAAGAAAATGCTTTTGATGAACCTTTAATTAATCAATTAATTAATGCTATTTTAGAATTATATGATGCTATATTAAAATTTACAGATAGTGATAATGCAGGAAATTTATCTGATTTACTTTATTCTTATTATTTTCCAACTTTTACAAGAATATTTAAATATATGATTAAATCTCATTTATTAACTCATGAACAATCAAAAAAATATTTTGAATTAGTTTTTGACTCTGTTAAAATGTGGAATGAAAGATTAAAAAAAGAAAATGGAAAAGAAGAAGAAATTCCAATTAATGATAATAATGAAAAAATTGTTAAAAATGAATTTATTGAATTATCTTCAAGAAGAAAAATGGAAACTTCTTTAAATGAAAGTAAAGATACAATAGAAGATGAAGATATAAATAAAAAAATAGAAGAAAAACCACAAGATGATTCTTTTAAATTAAGAAGTTCATATTATATTATGAAATCTATATTATATACTTTAATTTATTCTAATGATTCTGTTTGTATTAATTATTTTAAAAATAATTATAATAAAGCAAAAGATACTTTTGTTTTTATTAAAAATCCTTTTGTTGAACAAATTTCAAAAGTTTTTATGATGATAATAAATACTTATTATAGAAAAGAAGATTTAAGTAGAGTTGTTATTTATGATTTTTATGTTAGGAAAATAATGGAAATTTTAATTCAAAAAGATAATAATTTTTATGCTAATTCATTAGAAAATTTAGAAAAAATTTCTCCTAATAAATTATATTGTATTTGTAATGAAGATTTTGTAAATGTAATTAAAAATGAATTAATGAGTTCTTATTCAAAAATCTTTAATGATTTCACTGAAAAAATGGGATTTTATAATAGACAATATTTTGATTTTGATATTTCTTTTGAAAAATATATAGAAAGTGTAATTGATATATTTATTGAATTTCAAACTATTCTTACAAATGAAGTTGGTTATTTACCTGAATTAAATTTAAAATATTTTAATTTTATGGATTTAAATGATAAAAATATAATAAATAATTTAACTAATCTTCAAAATGCTGTTCAATGCTCTCTTTATTATCAAAAAATTGAAGAATTTATTCATATTTATGCTAAAGGAAAAAAATTTAAAAGTGAAGAAAATTTAGTTGAAGTTGATCAAAATAAATTTGAATCTTTACTTAAAAATATTTTACTTATTTATTTTCTTTTAATTATTAAAAATCCAGAAAATTTTTGTCTTGTTATGAATATTAAACCAGATATTTTTATTATTACTTTTATTAATGTTTATGAACAATTATTTTATTTCTTTGAAAGAATGGTTGAAATGGTTTTTGATTTAGATTACAAATATGATAATTTTTATTTTTTAAGTGAATGTCTATGTTTTGTTATTTCTCATTTAGAAAATTATTTTAATAAACCTTACAAAAGGAATAAAGAAGGAGATATTATTAAAATTAATATTTTAGGTAAAGTTTTTAAATTTGCTAAAAAATTAATTTCTACTATTACTATTTATCAAAATGATTTTATTAATTTAATTGATAGAATACAAAGATTTATTGAAAAAGTAAATAATGATGAAAATTATTTTGATATTCCACAAATTTTGGAAAATTATTTTCTTCAAAATAAAAAAGATGAAAGAATAACAGAAACATTAACTCAATATTTTTTATATTTAAGTGAATTGACGTTAAATGACTTTAATTTTTTTATAATAACATCAAATAAAAATTTATATTTATTAAACATAGAATTAGTATTAGTAAACTTACCAAATTATATAGAAGAAAAAAAGTTACCTATTAATTTAGAATATGCATTATTAAGATATTATTTTCTTTCAAAAATAGGTTTTTTTTTTACAACAAATACAAGAAATCCAATATTAAGATTATTTAAACCTATTGAAGAATTAAATCCAAATGGAAGACAAAGAAAATCAATTTTAACTTTTCGTTCTCCAAGAGAAGATAATAAAGCTCCTGAAAATAAAGAAAGAATAAAAATTACAAATGTTTCTTTAGTTAATTTATCTATTAATGATAGAATTAAAAATAATGAAGAATATGAAAAAATATTATTAAATAATATTCAAGAATATAATTTTATTGCTAATTTTTTATATAAAATTCAACAAGATTTCTCAAATAAAGTTGATGAAGTAATATTAAATAGATTTAAATTATTTGGAAGTCATTTTGAAATGATAATTTTTATATATAAATATTTTGAAAATGTAATATTAAGACCAACACATAAATTATTTAATTACTTTTTATTAAATAATGAAGGAATAACTGGAATTGATTGTGAAATATATTATTTGATGTTATTTCAATTCTTAAAAAATACCGTTTATTTATATTTAAAAGTAAATCAAATAAGAGCAAGTGCAATGAATGAAAAAGAAACAACTCCAAGAGCAACACATTATAAATTTTGTTTTGAAAAAAATAAAATATTAGAATATGAAAATATTACTTTAATTAAAGAATTATCTTATAATGAAATAGATTATATTATGGATGATTTAAAAGAAATAAAATTAAATATTAAGTATTATCACATTGAAAGTTTATATAAAATGTTAATTAAAAATATAGAAAAAATAATATTTATGAAACCAAAGACAATTCAAACAATAAAAACAAAAACAAATTTATCTACAAAAGAACAGAAAAAAATAGTTTCTCCTTATTATATAATTAAAAAGGATAAAATAATAAAAAAATATAGGAAAAAAATGGAAAAAACATATGATTTAGAATTATCATTATTTAATGCTTTAGAATTAAGTGAAAAAGAAATGGAACTTGATTTAGGAAAAGAAATATTATATTATTTACTTTCAAAAATGAGTGATGATTTAACAGATGAAAATTTTATTTATTTAATGAAAAATGTTGATGAATATAAAATAGGAACTTTAGGAAGAATAAATATAAAAAATTTTAAATTACAAAATTGTTATCCTTTAGTTTTTTTAAACCAATTATTTTATAATTATTCACAAAATTTCCAAAGTGATTTAAGTGAAACAATAGGAGAAAATTTTAATAAAATATTTTCTTTTTTAGTAAAAGATTTAATTTTTTCTTGTAATTTAAATGAAAATTCAAAATTATATTCTTTAAATAGAATAAGAGATTTTGATAATGAAACCGGAGAAAGAAAAAAAAGTATAAGTAATGAATTATGTACTTTATCAATAAAATTTCTTCAAAATATGTGTGAAAGTCATAATAAAGTTTTTCAGAATAGATTTTTTAACTTTAGATTTGAAATAGATTCTTTTGAATATATAAAAGATAATTCAACTTATCCTGAAGAAGAAATTTTTTCACCAAAGAAAGATAAAAGTCTTCCAAAAAAAAATTTATTTGTAAAATTAGATAAAAAAAAGGATATTATTGGTTCAAAAAGATCTTATAGAAGTGAAGTTGGTGCAGTGACAAAATTAATTGAATATAGTGAAGAAGATTCTTCTAAAAGCAATAATGAAGAAGAAGAAAAAGAAGAAGAAAACAATGATGAAATTAATACTAATAAAAAAAAAAAACCTTTATTAGCTTTATTACCAATAAGAAAAATAAAAAATGAAGAATTAGAAGAAGAAAATAGAAAATTTTTCACTAAAGATAGAAAAAGAAAAGATTCTGAAGAAGAAGAAAAAAAAAAAGAAGAAGAAGAAGGAGAAAAAAAAATAGTAATGCATTCAATATTTCAGAAAATAATTCAGAAGAAAAAAGACCAAAAGAATGTTCATTTTAATTTAGATGAAAATAAGAAAAATGATGAATTAGATTTAGAAGCAGAAGCTGAGAATAAAAAATATTTAGCAGAAAAAAAATATTCATTCTTTAATTTCATAATGAATAATATGAGATTAATAATAGAAAATATACATGTTGATAATTATATAGATAGTGAAATATTAAAAGAAAATCAACAAATAATATCAACTTCAGGAATTATTGATATTTATCGTCATTTTACCGATTTAATTATAGAAATGATTCAAGGAACTCAGGTCAAAAATTTTGATAATTTTTATAGAAAATTAACAGAAAATAATCAATTATTAAATGAAAATGATGAAGTTAATAATAATACTTTAGATTCTTTTACTTTTTTAGAATTATGTATTGAATATTCACAAAGTTTATTTAGATGTGATAATTTATTTGATAATGAATTAGTTGAAGTTAGTTTAACGATATTTAATATTATTGTTAATGTTGTTTCACAAGAATTAAAAGATGATTCTTTATTACAAATGCTTATTTTAATTTTCCCTCCTATAAAAATTTTAGCTATTGTTAGTGAATATTTAAGAGGACTTCATATTAAACATATTTTTAAATTTGATTACGAAGATCCTATCTTTGAAGAACAATTAAATAATTTCGAATTTGATGATTCTAATTATACTGTTTTGAAAAATTACTTCAAAGAACATTTAGATATTTATGAAGATCCCTATTTTAAATTAGCTGGTCAAATGTATTTATTTTTAACAATTTTAGGAAAAAAATTCCATATTCCAGAAGCTGATAAAGTTATTAGATACAGTGAAAAAGATTTATTAGATAGACAAAATAAAATAGATGCTTTAATTACGGGAAATATTAATCAATTAAAAGGAGGTTTAAAAGAAATAAGTGGAGGATTAGAACATTTAACAGGAGGAATTCAAAATCATTTAAATAAAATTGGTGAAATTGGAAATTTAAATACAAAAATTAAAAAATTAAGTAATTTAAGTGGTCAATTTATACAAGATCAAATTAGTAGTAATAGATATATTTCTAATGTTATTGATAAAGCTTCTGAAAAAATTAATTTTGCTTCTGATAGATTACATCAAGGTTATGATAATTTCAAAAATATTAATTCTAAAATTAAAAAAAAAATAAATTTATTAAAAGGAAATATTACTATGAAAGCTTCTCCTGCTGATATGAAAAATGAAATGAATAATTTTATTATTACTAGTAAATTTTTTAATAAAATTATCAAAGCTTGTGAATTTATGATTGAAAATGATAACGAAATGGTTTTAAAAACAATATATTTTATAACTGATCCAAGATCTTATTTTATCAGTAAAACTAATATTGAAAAATTCTTTGAAGATGTTGATAGAAGTTCATCAACAACTAAATTAAAATCTTTTATAGATATATTAAATGAATTTATGTATGAAGTAAATTTCAAATATAATGCATTTAAAGAAAATGAAAATTTAAAATGGATGTTTGAAATAGATTATAAAAGAATAGATTTTTTCAATTTTTGTGTTTCTCTCGCAATTAATTTCATGTTATTATTATTCTTAGATAGAAAGCATTCTTCAGTAAATTTTGTCCATGTATTAACATTATTGATGGCAGGATTTCAAATAATAATAAATATAATATATATATCAATATTTATAAATTCAAAATATAAATTTTATATAATTCTCTCAAAATCTCAATTTGAAACAAAAGAATTAGAATTCTTTGATTATATAAAAATATATATATTAGATTCATTATTATTTAATGATGAAGTATCTTTAATGATATTAATAATAATAATGGGATTAATAGGAATACTATCAGAATATGCTTCATTCTTATTTACACTTCAATTATTAACAGTAGTAAAATTTGTAGCAACAATAAAAGAAATAGTATTAGCATTTCAATTAAGAATAGGTCAATTAGTATCTTTATTATTTTTATTATTTATATTCTTATTCTTCTTAGCGAATATAGGATTTAATTTTTTCCCTGAAGAATTTGAAGTAGAATTATCAGAAAATCAAATAGGAAATGTATGTTCAACATTATTGGAATGTGCAATAACATATTTTAATCAAGGAGTAAGATCAGGAGGAGGAATAGGAGATTTATTAGCTCCAAGAGAATTTGAAACTGGAATGTATTGGGTTAGATTTTTTAATGATTTAATTTTTTTTATTGCTGTAAGTCTAATGTTATTAAATATGATTAATGGTGTTATCGTTTCTACTTTTTCTCAAATTAGAGAAGAAAGTAATGCTAAAGATGAAGATATTAATAATAAATGCTTTATTTGTAATATTGATAGAGTCGTTTTTGAAAGAATGAAAATTCAATTTAAAGAACATACTAAAAATGAACACAATGTTAAAACTTATATTAGGTTTTTAACTTATTTAAAATTAATTAATGAAAAAGATTTAGATGCTGATCAATCTTATATTATTGAAGAAATTAAAAAAAGAGAAATTAAATGTTTTCCTGTTAATATTAGTTTAGCTACAGGAGAAGTGACTGAAGATAACGAAGAAGGAGATGAAGGAGAAGATTAAATTTTGTTTTATTAAAATAATTTTTTTTATTACTTTTTATTTTATGTCTTTATCCTTTTTTTATTGTTATTTTTATTATTTTTGTTATTTAATGTTCTTTTTTATTTGTTTTTATAAATAATTTAAGTTGTTTTTTAATATAATGAATTATACCTTAATTTATGATAATTGGAAAGTAATACTCCAAAGAAAAAAAGAGGGAATTACTTTTTCTTTCTTAAATACTAAAAATGAAAATGAATTATTTTCAATTGATGAGTGTATACAAGATATTAATATTATTTATTCCTTCTTACAATATGATTTCCAAATTAAAAAACATGAATTTACAATAAATAATAAAACATATTGTATGAATAATAGTAATATCAAAAGTATTAGAGTATTAGATCCACAAAAATATAAAATAGAATCAAATATAAATTATAAAGAAAAAATTTTAAATGTTAGTTCAATTGCTTTTTTTCCAGTATCAAATAAAATTATATTATCACAAGATAAAGAAGAAAATCAAAATTTAATATATTTTTATATATTTGATTATGTGAATGATAAATTTGAATGTAAAAAAAAAATAAATAGTGAAGAAACAAATAAAATTATATATATATGTATAAAAGAAGATGATGAACAATATTTTTTAACGACTTCTGCAAATTTTGAATTAAAAAAATGGGAAATAAAAGAAATAGAAGAAGAAATAATAACAAAAGAAAAAATAAAAATTAAAGAAAAAGGATATCAAATAAATTTAATTGAAACTATAAATAGTACTGCTCATAATGAAAAAATAATAAAATTATTATATTGGAATAATACTATAATCTCTTTATCAAAAAAAGAACCAATTAAAATATGGGAAAACAAAAAAGCATATTTATTACATAAAAAAAATACTCTTTATTGTATTTTAAAATTAAATAATAATGAAATTGTTGCTTCCGGACTAGGAGGAACATTTTTTTATAATTTAAAAGAAAAAAAACAAAAATGTTTTTTAGAAAAAGTTAAATGTAATAATATTTATTCTTTAATTAGAATTAATAATAATCAAATTCTTACATTTTATAACAATATTCTTTCTATAGTAGATATTAATAATATGAATACAATACAACATGAAATTATAATTAATAATTTTTATGGTATTATTAATAAAGGTTTATATTTATTTTTTATATATTCATATGAATCTATTTTTTACCATCAAATTTTTCATATAAACAAAATACAAAATAAAACTGATGAAATTGATAAAAAAATAGAAGAATTAACTAAAGGAAATATGTTATTATTATGTGATTTTCAATCTAATAATTATGCTTATTATTCCACAAGTGCAAAATTTGAAATATTAAATATTATTTTTAATTAAATAAAAAAAATAAAAAATAAAATATTTGTATAAAAAAAAAATTTATATGATTTCCTATTAAAAGAACAAAAAATCTAAAAAAATAATAATTACATCATATTAATATTTAAAAAAAAAAAACAAAAAACAAAAAAATGTCAAAACCATTATTATTTCCACTATTCCCGATAATATTATTATTATCCTATCCTCAATTATCCGAATGTAGGTTAATAATAAAAGATTTATTAGAAATACCAAAAGGGACAATTTATATATATGCCTATGCAAATGTTAATCAAACTTTTACATTAAGATTAAAAAGTAATCACTCACCGGGAAATGAATGGCATTTAGTAAATCCAAATCAAATAAAGGACCATTATATTAATCCTTTAAATTTAAATGAAACTACTAATAGTGTTCCTATGCATAAATTAGATAATTATCCTCAATTAATTATAGATGATGTTTATTATGATTTTCAATTTCAAGTCACTGATTATATTCATCAAGATATAACTGTTGAAATTACTTTTCGGGCAACACAATTTTCTTCTACTCTTAAAACTTATACTGATGTTAGAACCTTAGTTTTATATGTTAGGAGTGAACCAAATGAAACATACAAAAGTAGAAGAAGAAGCATTATTTAAATATTTAAATATTTAAATATTTTTTATTTAAGAAAAATTCATTTTTGTTGTTTTCAATTTTTTATTTATGTATATTATTTTATTTAAAGATTTTTGTATTTATTTATTTTTTATGGCTTGTAATTCTTGGATTATACTTTTATTTATTAATAAATTTTGCTCTCTAGAAATGTTTTCAAATTTTATATGGTCTAAAAGAGTGTTTGTGTGAAATATTATTTTATTATTTTTTTTATTTATTTTATTTTTTAATAATTCATATCCTTCTTTATAGTTTTTATTTGAATTTTCATTAAAATTAATTTTATTTATTTCTTCCAAACTTAAATTTTTTCTTATTAAAATTTTATTATTTCTTACTAAATTCTTTTTTTTTTCCTCATTTAAATTTTTTAATATTTCATTAATTTTCTGATTATCTTTACTGATTTGTTGCATTTTAATTAATTTATCTAATCTAGTTTTATTCATAACTTCCAAATTATAAATATCTAACAATAAAAATTTAATTTCTTGAATATTGACTCTTTTCTCAGGTTTAAATTCTAAGCATTTTAAAATGATTTCTTTTATTTTATCTTTTAATTCATTGCATTCATCTAAAGGATAAATATTATATAAAGGATAAGGTAAATTAGACATTAATCTAATTTGAACTTCTATTTCACTAATATTTTCTTTTTCATTTCTACACCAAGGTTTACATCTAGTAAATAAATAAGCCATTATTAACCCAAAAGTCCATATATCATATTTATTAGTTATTAAAATCCATTTTCCATTATCATTAATATTATCTAAATGTAAATTTGAATAATTATTAGATAAAGTTCTCTTTCTTTGAATTTCATTTAAATTTTTATTTAAATTATCATTACTAATCTTTTTATTTGGTTTAATATATTCTTCTTCTTCTTCTTCTTCTTCTTCATCTTCTTCTTGTGCTTGAATTGCTATTTCAGGAGCCATATAAGATGGAGTTAAAGAATATTCTGAACTTTCCATATTTATCCATTTTTCTTTTCCTTGAAGTGCTATTCCAAAATCTATTAATTTTAAATTACCAAAATGATCAATCATTATATTATCTGTTTTTAAATCTCTATGAATTAAATTATTAGAATGTAGAAATTCAATTACACAACATAATTGAATTAAATAATCTAATTTTTGTAATAATGTTATATGTATTTTATTTTGTTTTTCTAAATTAATTAATTTTGTTAAAGTGATTCCATCAATATATTCCATAACCAAACCATAATGTTTTTCAGATTCAAAAACACCTAAAAATTTAGGAATATTTGGATGACGATATTTATAAGCATTTAGCATTTCTGTTATGAAATTATTTGTACTTATTTTATGTAATATTTTCACTATTACAAACATACTATAATATTTACCTATTTTTACTTTTCCTTGACCTCCTGATGCGATTGTCTTTTCTAATTTTAATTGAGAACTTGTTATTCTATTTATATCCCATTTTTCTATTACTATATTTAACATTGGAAATTCCATTTTTTTTAATCATCTATTTTTAATTATTTTTTTTAAAATAGAAAAAAGATGTATTAAAAAATAATTAAATTTTTAAAAAAAAATAAAAAAAAATGGAAAATAAAGAATTAAATGAAACTCAATTTCAAAATGGAAATAAATATATTAAATTAAAAAATTGGACATTATGCCCATTATGTAAAAAGCAAATTCCTCTTCTTTTACCATTTTGGGATAATTATGGAAATGTAAAATTATTAATATTATGTCAGTGTCAACAAGAACATTCAGATAAAAAATGGAAAGATTATCTTTTTCCAAATCAAAAAATTCATACTGCAGAAAGAGCAAAAATAGCAGAAGAAATAAAGAAATTATTCATAAATAAAAATTCAAAAACTCCAAAAAATATAATGTCCTTAGAAGAATATAATCAAAAATTAATTGATATAAATAAAAAAGAAGAAAAATGTTGTAGACATAATACTAAATCTTCAGATTGTTTATATTGTGTTCAATGTGAAAAATTTTTTTGCGAAAATTGTAGAAATATACATAATGAATTAACCTTTGATCATATTTTTATTACAAGAGAATTGACTTTTTTTCAAGAATGTCCAAAACATAAATCAAAGAAATTAAAAATATATAATTTAGATAAATATAAAAGATATTGCAAATTATGTTTAAAAGAAAAATTAAAGAAAAAAACTGATAAATATGATAAAGGAAAAAGTGAATTTGAAAAATTAAAGAAAGAAATTGAAAAAACAACTCAAGAAGAATCTTTTAATATTGATAATCAAAAAGAAGAATTAAATCATAAAATAAATAAATTAACTTTTTCTTTAACTCAATTAAAAGAAGAAATAGAAAAATTGAAAAAAGAATTAAATAATTTAAGTCATGGGAATCAAGAATATGAAGAATTAACAAAAGAATTGAAAAAATTAAATATAGAAACATATAATGATTATTATAATAAAATAAAACCATTTTTAGAAAAACAAAAAAATGCAATAGTAAAAAAGCCAGAAATAAAAGAAAGAACAATAAATATAAATAATAATTTATTAAAATTTGTAGAAATGTGTTATGAAAATTTTGAAAAGAGTAAAGGATTTTATAGTAGTTATATAATTCAAAATTTAAAATTTATGACAAAATTAAATGAAAATAGAGAAATAGATAAAACAATAAGTAGAACAGTTTTTATAGAAAATACATATTGTCAATTTTTTCAAAAGCATGTAACAAATAATTTAAAATGTTTAAATATATTTTTAATAGATAATGGAGCATGTTTTGCATGTGTGAATAAAATAGTAATATTAACAGATAAAAGAAGTCAAGAATTTGAAATAAAAAATCAAGAAATAACAGCAATAGCAATAGATAAAAATTATTTATTATTTGGAGGAAAACAAAAGAAAAAGTATTATGTAAATATATTAGATATGGATTCTCAAAAAAAAGTTTATTTACCAGGACATTCAGAAGAAATAACTCAAATTGTTCCTTGTGGTGAATTTATGTTTAGTACTGGTTCAAAAGATAAAATTATACATAATTATTATTATAAAGATTTAAGAATTGATTGTAAATATACTATTTATGAAGATAAACCTATTTCAGGTTTAATTTATATTAATAATAATATTCTTTTAGTTTCTTCTGGGACTAAAGTCTCTTATAATATTATTGGAGCTCCTTTAGAAAAAAAACAATATAATCTTCATTTTTTAGATATTAATTCTATGATATTAGTTAATTATAATAATAAAGATTATTTAATTACTAGTGGTGATGATGGGTTTGTTAGAAGTTTTGTTATTGAACATTCTGAAAAAAAATTCATTTTTGCTTCTGGAATTTTCGTTTATTTTCCTATTTTAAAAATATACAATTTTTATGAAGAATATATTATTTGTAAGTTAAATGATGGAACTTTTAAATTTCTTGAATTTTATCCTAATAAAACTGATAAACAGTTTTATTTATGTAATTTAAGTAATTTATATTCTCTTGATACTAAATATGAAATTAAAGAAATTATTCCTTTTAAAAATAAATTAATGTGTATTCAAAAAAGAGATGAAGATAAACAATGTATTGATGTTTTATTTAAACAAACTATTCAAAGAGAAGAAAATGTAAATTTAGACCAAAAATTTAATATTAAAGAAGTTCTATTTGTGAATTAGAATATGAATAAAAAAAATAATATTTAATAAAAGTTAATAATTAAATATTTATTTAAAAAATAAAATAATATTAAAAAAAAATAAATTAAGAAAAAAAATTTAAAACCCTCAAAAAATAAAATATTCCCCAAAAAAAAAATAAATAAAATATATAAAAAACATCAAAAAAAAAAAGCAAAATGTCAGGAAATGCAGATAAAGAAATAACAGTATTTTCTAAAGAAGGAAAATTATACCAAATAGAATACGCATTCAACGCAGTTAAAAATGCAGGATTTACTTCATTAGCAGTACGTGGTAAAGATTCAGTGATAGCAATTACACAAAAGAAAGTACCAGACAAATCAATAGTACCATCATCAGTGACTCATCTCTTTAAAGTGACAGACAAGATTGGAGCTCTCTTCACAGGTTCCCTTCCCGATTCTCGTAACCTCCTCGTTCGTATGCGTCAATATGCTGGTGATTACCGTGGTGATTATGGTTATGAGATTCCAGTTCACATCCTTGCAGATAAGGTAGCTGAGTTCGCACAACTATACACACAAGAAGCTTATATGAGACCTCTATGCTGTATTACTATGCTATTCGGTATAGATGAAGAGAAAGGACCTCAACTTTTTAAAATAGATCCTGCTGGTTATTATGTCGGGTATAAAGCCACTGCTGCTGGAGAAAAAGAACAAAGTGCTACTAATCAGTTAGAAAGGGAGTTTAAAAAAAAAAGTGATTTTTCTAGAGATGATGCTGTTAGAATCGCTGTTAAAGCTCTACAAAATACTCTTAGTATGGAATTTAGGGCTACTGATATTGAAATTGGAATTGCTAGTGTTGAAGATGATTATGTTAAATTTTTAAGTAATGATGAAATTGAAAAAGAGTTGACTAGAATTGGGGAAATAGATTAAAAGTTATATTTACTTTTTTTAATAAGGACTGATAAATTAAATTTTTTGAATTTTTGTATTTTTTTTAATTTTTTTTAAAGTATTTTAGATATATTTTATATAATGAAAATGGAAGATTCGAAATTCGATAAATATAAATTGTTGTATAATCAAGGGAAATTGATAAATAATTTCTATAAAGAAAAGAAAAATTTAATAATTCCAAAATATAAATTTTCTGATAATAATTGTTTTAAACATATAAATAATATAAGCTCAAATTTAGAAGAAAATAAAGTAAAAAGAAAAAATACCGCAATAGAATTAAATAAATTCAAAAATTTTAAAGATAAAAGAACAATTAAATATCAAACTCTTCTTTTTGATAATAAAAAATATAAAAATTTAGGTGATGAAATTCTTGATGATATATTTTTAGACAATACTGTCTCTAATAACAATAATTCTAATATAAATAATAATATTACAAATCCAAATAAAAAAAATATATTAAAAGAAAAGTTATCAAAAAATTTAAATAAAAATAAAACGGAAAAAAAATCCAAATTGAATTTAACAAATAAAAATAGTACATTAAATGCTAATTTTAAAAAGTCAAATGAATATAAATACTTTACAAATACTTTTAAAACAAATAAATCAAAATATACTTTAAAAAAATATACTTTGACTGCTAAATTAGCATTAAGTCTTATAAATAAAAATGAAGTTATAGATGATTATATTGATTCATCTGTTAAAGTAATAGATCATTTTTCTAGATTTAAAAGATTATTAACTGAGAAAAAAAATGAAAATAAATTATTATTAGAAAAGATAAATAATGATAATTTATAACTTTTTAAAATAATTAAAATTTTGAGTAAATATAAATTAAATGAGTGAATTAAATAGTAAAATAAAATAATTTTATAATTTGTTTGTAATGTAATATAAAATAATTTAAATTTATAAATTTTTATTTTATAAATGAAAAAACTAAATTTACTTCTTCCAAAAGAAAAAAGATCTTTAACAAGAAGTAGTTCAACTTTTACTCAAATAGTAGAATTTTCTTTTATGGAAAAAAGACTAGAACCAGGTATATATAATAAAATAATAATTAGATAAATTAAAGCTATATCAGAAAAAATTAATTTAAAAAAATTTAAAATAACTTATATTTTCGAAAAGAAAAAAAACTCAATTCAAATGAATATTTCTTTAAGAAAAAATACTGAATTAAATCAAAGAGATTATCCAATAATATTTCAATTGAATTTACTTCCAATTTTTAGTAAAAGAATTCCAGTAATAATTTGTATAACAAATTTTTGTTTTCCCTCAATTGTAGATAATAGAAATTTATTTAAATGTTTATGTAAAAATTGGGAAATTCAAAAAAATGAAGATTTAATTCAAAAAATAATAACAATAATTTTAAATATTCCAAATTTTGTAAATACATATGATCAATATGTAACTAATTATAAATTATTATTTCTTCCTGGTGAATTTAGTATAACTAATCAAAGTTATATAAATGATTTTTTATTAAATAATGAAAATATTATATTTAAAATCCAAACTAATTTTCTACCTAACGAACCTTTTTGTTATTTAATTTTAACAGATATTAATTATTTACTTTTGGTTCCTTGTAAACTTTCAAATATGAAAAATTGGGGAACTGTTTTTTATTCTGGTTTAATTTCTGAAATTGATTATTTAAAAAAAATTAGTGATTTTAAAGATAATATTTCTTTTAAAATTATTATTAAAAATTATGTTAAAAGTAAACCTTTTGATTATGATATTATATGTAAAAGTTCTGATTATAAATATTTACATGAATGCTTGACTGAAAAAGTCAAAAAATTATCTCAGCAAATTTCTTTGATTATTCCTAACTTTATTAAAATTAAACAATATATTATTGATAAAAATACTATGGGATCATTGAAAAATTTAGTTAATACTATTAAAAAAAATTATAAAGAAAAAAAAGCAAATAATATTTTTGAAGCTAATGTTTTAACAGAATTATTTAATTTTATGTATGAATTATTAAATGAAAATGGAGAAAAAGAATCAGCTAATTACTATAAAATAAAATTATCTAAATTTGATAATTAAATAACATAACATAATTTAAAAATTAAGATACATAATATAAAAATAATAACTAAAAAATCAGAAAATAAAAACTCTACTTAAATTATATATTTCTAAATTTAAAAAAATAAAAAAAAATAAAAAATAATTCAAACTCAAAAAAAATGATAAAAGAAGTAATTAAAGAAGAAATAAAAGAAGAAGAAAAAGAAGAAGAAAAAAAAGAATCAGAAATTCAAAAGCCAAAAATTTTAGAATTAAAGCAAACAAAAGAATCAAACAGTGATTTAAATTATTCTCCTCCAGCATCACCTGGTCAACGTCATAAATTTTGGAAAAAAAATGATAATATAACAGTGCACAAAAATTACAAACCAGAATATATAATGTCATTATTATCTAAAAAAAATTATCAAAGAACAAAAGCAGAAATAAGAATATTAGCAGAATATTTAAGTGAAAAATATGAATTTTTTAAAAAATTAAAAACAACATCAGAAACAGCAAAATTAGAAAAAATATGTAGTGTACTTCATTTAGAAGAATTTAAACCAAATTCAACAATAATAAAATTTGGTGAAGAAGGAGATAAATTTTATATATTATTAGATGGAAGAGTAAATTTATATAAGCCATCATATCCTCAAAAAATAATGAATTTACAAGAATATTTAACTTATATTGAAGATGTGAGATTAGAAGAAAAAGATGATTTGAAAATAAGAAGAATTTTAGATAAAAATTCTTATTTAAGATTAGATATGGGAATGTTAATGGCAATTCCAATAAGTAATTTAACTACTAATTTTAAATTAAAAGTTTTTGTTGAAGAAGATGAAAAATTAGGAGAATTTGGAGATGGATTTGCTTTTGGAGAAATTGCTTTAATTAAAAAAACTAAAAGAAATGCTACTATTAAAGCTAAAAAATTCTGTAAATTAGCTTGTATTAATAAAAATGATTATAATAAAATTATTAAAGAATTAGAAGAAAAAAGATTAGAAAAAGTTTTAAAACAATTTAAAAAAAATTACCCTTTATTTGAATTTTGGACTTTAAATCATTTAATAAGATTAATGAATTGTTTTTCTAATATATATTTATTTCCAGGTGATTATTTATTTAAACAAAATGAAGAAAGTGATGCAATATATATAATAAAAAGTGGTAAATTTGAAATTTATTCATATGTGAGTTTAGGTTGGATTAATCAATTTTATGATTATATAATAGATTCCAAATCAAATTTAGTTTATTTTTTATTAAATAAACCTCCAGTTAAAGAAAAAGAAATAACAGATATAATAAATTTAGCAAAAAAAAAATGTCCTTTAAGTCCAATGAAATGGGATCCTTATAAAGGAAATAAAATTACTATTTCTTTTCAATCTCCAGGTTCTTTTGAAAATTTACAACAAGAGAAATTAGATTCTGTTGATCCTTTAAATTTATTTAAAGTTAAAATTAGAAATACTTTTGGTCCTGAAGTTTTAGGCTTTGCTGATGCTCTAGAAATGAAAAATAGATTTTGCTTTGTCAAATGTGTTGAAACTGCTTCTATTCAAAAAGTTAAATTAATCGATTTTTTCAAATTAGTTAATTTGAATGTTGAAGAAGAAAATAAAAAATGGATGATGGATATTATTGCAAAAAAAAAAAGACATTTTTATATTCAGTTAAAAAAAGGTGTTGAAAGAAAAATAGAAAAAGAAGATCAATATTTTGATAAGGAATTTGAAGATTTTTTAGAAAAAAAAGGAAAGTTTAGTGAAAGCTTTAAATATGAAAATAATTATAAAAATAAGAATGATAATAATAATTATAAAATTCAAACTAATGATAATAATGAGAGTGACAATAAAGTAATAAATGAATATACTATTAATAATGATAATAATAATAATAATAAAATCATTGATGAAAATAATAATAATAATAAGGTTTATGAAAATAATATTAATAATAGTATGAGTTCAAATATCTTTAATTCTACCAGTAAAAATAATATTATTCAGAATAAAAGTAATAAAGATATAATTAAAAAGGAAAATAATAATAAAATAGAAAATAATAATAGAAGATTATCATTTGATTTAGGAAAGAAAAAAATAGATAATAAAGCAATATTAAACATAAAAAAAATAAAAGAAATAATGAAAAAAGTTCCAGTAAAATTTAAACAAAAAACTTTATTACCAACAATAAGAGATAATAATATATCATTAAGAAATAGAAAGTCAAATTTATATATAGAGCCTTTATCACAAAATGATAAAAGTATGACTTCAGAAAATAATAATATTACAGAATATAATTCAAATAAAAAAACTTCTTATTCAATTTCTCAATTTGTTTCTCCTAAAACAGAAAATAATGAAATAAATGAAAAAGGAATTCAAGTCAAAGATTATAATTATATTTCATTAAAATATAATAAAAATCATATTAATTATGATAAAAGCCAATTTCTAATGTTTCAAAAAAATAAATTAATTAATTTAAAACAAAATCATTTTTTTTCTCCTCAAAAAACTTCTAGAAATTATTATGGTACTCTTTTCTCAAATGTTGAAGAAGAAAAAAAACCCTTTAATTTATCTAAATATAAAAGTAAAATTGATTCCAATTCTGAATTTTTAAAAACTCAAATATGTAAATTAACTGGAATGAAAAAATATGTTCCTAAAAAAGAAATTAATTTTCATGTTTTTGATGATAATGATAAATATTTAATTCAAATTCAATCTGATCCTAACCAACATAATGGAAAAAGAAATAAAAGAAATCAATTAAATTTATTTTTAACCAGTAATAATAATTCTAAAACTCTTTCTAAAAAATATCCAAGAGCTCTTACTGAAATAGATTTAAAAGATTTTAGAAATATTAGAAAAAAAAAACATAAATTATAATTTTTTACACAGAATATAAATAAAAATACATTAAATAGTTTTTTATATTAACATAATATTGTAAATTTTTAAAACTTTCTTTTAATAATTATTTAATATATATGAAAAAGAATTAATTGTTAAATAATCTATAGATATAATTCTCCTTTTTTATATTCTATTTTTTTAAAATCAACAATAGATATATTAATCCTATTTATGAACAACCAAAAAAAATAAAAATATAAAAAAAATCCATAAATTTTAAATTATCCAAAAAAAAAAATTATTCTAAAAAAAATTTTAAAAAAACCAAAATAAATGAAATAAATCTAACATTGAGAAGGACTCATTCTATTATAAGTATATCTTGGAGAACCAGTAGCATTACCAGAAGAAGTAGACATCATCATAACATTATTTCCACTTCTATTTAAAAAATCATCTAAATTTTTAAGTGATTGTTCCAAAGTAGATTTATTATTTCTTAATAAAGAAATAATTCTATCTTTTCTTCCTAATTGTTCTTTCATTTTTTCATCTT
>JAEEGK010006652.1_pt1 | contig 27760 bp, 13 predicted proteins | sample 8958771 | NCBI WGS metagenome assembly JAEEGK01 (sample SAMN16246547, study PRJNA631951) | gut metagenome | biome: gut microbiome; feature: rumen; material: SC-attached | host: Bos | place: Iran: Karaj | collected 2018-10 | reverse complement strand
CCCAATGAGGACGAATATTAACTCCTATTTTTGCTATTTTTTTAGAAGGAGTTATTATTGAAATTATATTTTTCTCATTTTTATAATTTGATATATTTACTACTCCATGAATTAATGTTTCATCTAAATCAAATACTGCTAATTTATCTTTTTTATCTCTATTATTTATTTTCACTTTATTTGGTTTTGAAGCTTTATTCTTATTCTCTTTTAATTCTACTATTATTCTCATACAATTTTTAGTATATTCATAAAAATTATGTATTTCTATTGTATTTGTTAAACTTTTTGCTTCTTCTTCTAATGAATTGAAATATGAAGTTTTTAATATTTTTCCAATGTTTAGTAAGGATATATCTGAATATTTTTTTTTTGGTTTTTCATTTAAATTTGATTTTGATTTTTTATATTTTTTATAATCTTTCATATTTTTATTTATTGATATTGAATAATTTGAATTTGTAAAATTCATTGTTTTGTTTGATATATATTTTTTCTTTACATTATTTTTTTTGATTGATTCTATTAAAGAATCATAAATATCATTAAGTAAAAGCAAGCTATGATTTAAATGTTTTGATTTACTTCTTCTTAAAAATGCATTTTTTTTATCTTTTTTTTTCATCTTTTTTGTTGGAGAATTACTTTCTGAATTTGAAATTTCTTTTCGAGGTATAAAATTCTTTTTTGAATTTTCAATTTTAGAATTTTTATTTTCTAATGATAAATTTGGCTCATTTCTAGGAGAATTTGGAAGAGATTTTTCTCTATAATTTTTGACTTCTGATAATAAAGGAATTGATAATTTAATTGGAGTAAATAATTTCTTTTTTGTTTGAATTATTTTTGAACTTGAAAATCCTATTTTTCCTCCTTGATTACTATAAATCATTTTTTTTAATTTTATAATTTAATTTAATATAAATTTTATATATGATTATGTTCAATAAAAAAAATTTAAATTTACAATTTATTACTTTTTAAAATTTATTGATTATTTTCAAAACATGAATTATTTACAAAAAATAATATTTAAAATATTAAATATAATATTATAACTTGAAATATCAAGAACTTATAAAGAACAAATTTATAAACATTAATCATATAATATTCTTTAAACCAAAGAACAAGAAATACTTTTTTTTATTTCCTACTTTGAAATTCATCATTATCGAAAGCTTCTGTTAATTTATTTTTCATTTCCTCAATAAAATAATTATCTTTAATAGAAATTTCAAAATGGTTAATTTTAAATTCATCACAAATTTGACTAATTTTACAATTAATATTATTATTTAAATCATATTTATTTCCAATGAAAATAACATGACTTAAACTAATATTACTACCATTATTTATTTCAGATTTTAAATAATTTTCAAAAATAGTAATTCCAAAATCAATGGAATTTTCATTATTCATATCATAAAAAATTAAAAAATAATCAATTTGTCTTTTTAATTCTTCTTTAATATCATTAATATTATTAATAATAGCAATATTTAAATGATAAGTTCTTTCTCCATTAATAGCTTTACAAATAAATCTTTCTTCTTCATTAATATTTGTAGGAATATATTTTTCGTTAAAAGAATTATCTTTTAATTTATTTGCATAACTTGTTTTTCCAACTTCTTTATCACCAAATATTATAATATTCACTGAAGTTCTATTTAAAAAAACTGATCTTCTTCCATGGGTTTTTTTAGTTATTTTACTTCTTAATTTTAAATTTAATTTTTTTATTTCTTTTGATGAAACACTTACATTGGGATTTTTCTCTATTGAATGTACTGTACTTTTATCTGCTGGATCATTTCTTTTTGTATGTTTTTCACTATTTAATATTAATTTCCTTTGATTTGTAGCTTCTGATGTATACTTTTTTTTAAATATTTTATCATCTATATTCTTTTCTTCTTCTTCTTTTTCTTCTTCCATGTTTACTTTTAGCACTTTTTTATTATTTTCTATATCTTCTTTGTTTTTACATATACATATTGGCACACTTCCCATCTCAATTTTTATATTTTTTATTTATTTTTTTAATATTAATATTTATAATTTTAGTTTTTTCAAAAAGTAATTAATTTTTTATTTTCAAATAAAATATATAATCTTTTTTATAATTTATATATATTATTTATAATAAAATTTAAACTCTTTAACAAATGGATATCTTATTTTAATATTTTTCATATTATTATCATTGAACAATAATATTAATGATAAAACATTTAAAAGATAAGAATAATTATAAAATTTTTTAATCTATTTATATTTTAATTATGGATATTCCTTAAATATAAATATCTAAAAACTATTTTCCTTAAAACTACATGTTTTAATACTCAAATAAAATATATTTTATTTAAGAATATTAAGTATATATAATTTATTCATAAATAATAAATATATTATAAGCTAAAATTTAAGGTAAAAAAATATTAACATAAGTTGTACAATAAAAATTTATTTTTCATTTGGAACTTGAATTAATTGAAAATTATTTAAATTTTGATTTGAATTTTTTAATCTATTTATAAAAGGAGAATTTATTATAGAAGAATCTTCATTATTCTTTTCACTAATACTTTTATTTCCATTATAATTTAATTTAAAATTACCTCTTCTTCCAGTAATAAAACCATCTTTTTCTTCATTTATTTGAACTTTTAATCTATTTTTTCCACTAAAACTTAATTTTAATTTATCTGATAATTGTCTTTTTTTAAAATCTAATTTTACTTTAATTGAATTATTTTGTCCTGAACAATGTTTTTTAGTAAAAAATTGAGATTTAAATTTCTCTATTTGATTATTATTATTTAAATTAATTAAATAATTTAAAATATGTCTTTGTTTTGTGGTTGTTTCTTTTAAGTTACTATTTATTTTATTTTGAATATTCATTAATTCTGATAATTTTGTATTTAAAGGAGATAATTTGTTAAAAGAAAGTTCAAAGCTTTTTAAATTTTCTTCAATTTTATTTATGACTTCTTTTAAAATATCATCAACTGGAATAGTATAAGATTCATCTATTTTATCGAAATCCATAAAATTTTTACCGTCATTATTTAAAAATAATAATAATATTAAAATATGTTTAACAGCTTCAATTCTTTGTATTTTATTTTCACTTTCTTTTTCTCTTATTATTAAATATTTTCTTATATTTAATAAATCTCTTATAACTTTAATACCTTTTAAATATTGATTTTCATTTGAATTTAATCTTTTCATTTTTATAAAAACTTTTTTTTCAGATTGAGTTAAAACTAAATAATTCATTAAAGTAACAAATAATTTACTAATTAGAATATAACCACAAATAGTAGTTATTATAGAAACAATTCTTCCCCAAGTTGTTCTTGGATAAATATCTCCATAACAAACTCCAAAAGACATCATAATTGAAGTCCAAAAAGAATCTAAAAAAGAATCAAAGTATAATTCTTTATTATTTTTAAGTGATAAATTTTTATTATATGTTAAATATTCTGTTGTTCTTAATAATACTGAAAAAAAAAAAATTGAAGATATTATTAATACTATTAAATATATAAATGAATATTCTTTTATTCTACATTGTAATACAAATAAATGTCCTATATTTGAAGATAATGTTTTTGAAATATTTTTTGCTATTGAATTATTCCATTTACTATAAAAACTAGAATATTTCAGAAAAAAAATAATTTTAAATAAAGAAATACAAAAAAATAAATTTGATAAATTTAAAAAATATATTATATTTGATGTTTCTTTTACATAAATTGGATTAATAAAAGGTGGAAAAAAAATTCCTATAAATATAAAATCAAATATTCTACCTTTAAAAGGATAATTCGATTCTCCAATCATTTTTATATATAATTCTCTTTTTATTAATATAATTTCACATAAAATTACATTGAGTAAATTAAATATTCTTAAAGTATTTTCTAATTGAGAACATTTTCTTTTTTTTATTTTTTCAATTCTAATATCAATTTTTATTTTTTCTTCTTCTAAAATTTTATCAGTTAAATTTCTTGATTTATATTGAACAATAATTTCAAATATTAAAAATATAAAAATTAAAAATATTACAATTCTATGAATAAATTTTATTTTATATGAAATTTTTCCTTTTAATGATCTTTTATCAAATTCAGCAAAAAGTTCAGTTAAGAAAATAGGATTTAAGGATTTTTTTTTATTATTATCATCAATATTAAAATCATTTAAAGAAGTAGGAATACAAATAAAATTTTTTTTATTATTTCTTTTTTTACTATTATTTAAATATTTTAATTCATGCTTTATTTGAGGAATATTTTTTATTTCATTATTTTTATTTGTCACTGTTTCATTTCTATAAAAATTTCCAAAAATACTTGTTTTTGTTTTATGATAAAACATTTTTGATTTAATATCATAATAATCTAAATTTAAAAATTCATTTCTATCAGATTTTTCTAATAAATTTTCTGATGAATTTTCATATTTTGGTTTTATTATTTCTAATTTATTCAATTTATTCTTTGTATCTTCCATAAAATTTTTTTTTAATTTGTTTTTTAAATATTAGTTTTCAAATTAAATAAATATTTCATATTTTTTTATTAAAGAAAAAAAAATAAACGGCTATTAATAAATGATAAAAGCTCAATTATTAAATTAACATATCCAATTTCATAAATATTTAATTTATTTAATAATTTAATATAAATCCAGAATATCTTTATTTTCATTATTAAGATAATTATTATTATATTTATCTTTTTTATAGAACTATTAAGATTATTTCATATATTAAATTTATAATTATTAAAATATTAAAGTGATATTCTGATTAATATCTTTGTTTTCATTATAAATATTATTATTAAAATGAGTATTTCTAATATCATTTATTACTATTTAAAAGATTATTAGAAAATTAAAACTATTAAATAATTCAATATCACTTATATCAAAAGCTATTCCTTTTTCAATTTCAATTTAAGAGATTATTGTATCATCCAACTTGTCTAAAAATAGTAAATCTTTTATTACATTAATTTAATAATAATTATTATTATAAATAGGACTTTCATTCAACGAGAAAATTTTTAATTTATTTTAATTTAATAAACAATATATCACTATTATTATTTTTTAAATATAATTCTTTTAAATTTAGGAATATTTATAATCTCTTAAAGAATTTAAATTATTAATCTTAAAGATATGATTGCTAAATTTGACATGAAATATTTATAAAAATAGAAATATCATCTAATTCTAATTATATTTTTAATAGTATTTATTTTATCATTTTTTAATCTCTTTTTTTCATTTTATTATTTTTTCAATTATTTATTCAATAAAAAAATAATTTAATTTATGGGTCTTAATATTTGTTTAGAAACAAATAATGATTTAGTTGTTAAAAAAGATTTACTATGCCAAGATGAAAATAATAGAAAAAAATTAATAGGGAATATTAATAATAATAATTTAATTATGACTCAAGAAATAAATAAAGAAGAAGATAATTTAGATTTAATTAATAATATTCAAGAAAAATTAGATGAAAATTTTAATAAAAATATTAATGATGAAATTCAATTAAAAACAAATATTAATAATAGAATAAAAGATAATGAAAAAATTTATATTTCTGATAAAATTTCTGTTAATAGTATAATTCCTGAACAAAAATTACATTCTAAAAATAATAATGAAATAATGTTTTTAGGTGAACTTGAAAAAATTGAAGAAAATAATATTATTTCTTATTTTGCAACTTTAAATAGATTAAAAATCAATTTTTATGAAAATAAATCTCAATTTATTTCTATGAAAAAACCTAATTATATTATTGAATTAAACAAAATTAAAAATGCTGATATGATTAAAGAAAATAATAATAAATTATTATTATGTATTATCATGTTTGAAAATAATGAAAAAATAATATTTCAAACAAAAACAAACACAAAATTATTTAAATGGTTATGTGTTTTAAATTATTTCATTCATAAAAGTCAAATATAAATAAATAATCATATTAAATAACAATATAACAAATTTTAATTGTATTTAAAATATTTATTAATATGAAAATAAAATGTTAAGAAAAAGATAAAATAAAAATAAATAATATTTATATGAAAAAAATAGAAGAAGTAAATTTAAGCAACAATTCATTTACTAATTATTTAAAATATATAAATTTTATTTTTAATATTCTATTTTTTCTTTTCATTTTTAATTTCATTTAAAAAATAATTTATACAACAAACCCATTTATCACATACTTCTTCATTATCAGAATATAAAATAATTAAATCATTATTTAAAATAATTTTTTCCAAAACATTTCTTTTTGAAAATAAAATATTATAAACATCAGAATTTTTTTCATAATCAATAAAATTAATAAAATTTGGAACATTATTATTATTTCGATAATTTATATTTTTTTTAAGAATATAAAAGAAAAAACAATTTTCTAAATTTTTCCTATTTAAAAAATTCATTTCAATTGAATCACATTTTTCAATATCATTTAATTTTATCATTAAAACAGGTTTTTGTTTCATTAATAAAGTTTCTTTACTTTTATAAATACAAAAATGACTTTTACTTAACAAACAATATTTTACATTATTTAAAGAATTATTTAATAAAAATTTATTTAAATAACCAAAATGAACAATAATATTTTTATCATCACTTCTTAATTTTGATTCAGGAATAACAGATAATATATTAATATCTTTCCAAATAAAATTATTATTATTCATATTAATTGAGTCTGAACTTTCTGTTTTTTTTAATAAATCTTCTATTTTTTCATCATTTGTTAAATTTGATGAAAACTCAAATGTTTTATTATTTTTTTGATTAATATATTTTAATTTATTATCTAAATTATTTTTTATTTCTGAATCATCATTAAGTGATTCTCTTATTGGAGATAAAGTTAATTTTTCCATTTTGAAATTGTCTGTTGTATCTATTGATTTTTTTTTATTTAGATTTTCATTTAAATTCAAATTATCATTTGTATTTAATTTATTGTTATTATTATTTAAATTCTTTTCTTTTGTTAAACTTTCTATTTCATTATTATCTTTTGTGATACAATCACATTTTAATTGTAAATTTCCCATATTTAAAAAGGAAAATAAAAATAAATTATTTGATTAATTTAAAAAATAATAAACCTATTTTTTATAAAAAAAACAAATATTTTTTCTATATAATTATTCAAATAGAATGTATATTTTTAATTTAAATCTTTTTTTAACTAAAAAAAATATTTATTTAGTTTAAAAAATAAATAAATATAATAAATATTGATTTCCCAAAATCTAAAAATTACTTATTTATCATTTTTTTCATATTAATTATTTTTCTTCTTTTTGAGGAATATTTTTATTATCAATATAACTGCTTTCAATAATATTTTCAAATTTATTATCATTAATATTATTTTTATTATTAATATTAACATAACTTCTTTTCATTTTTAACATTTTTTCTATTTTTTCATCAATTTCATTAAAATCAGGGTTTTTATTTAATTTAATGTCTTTACTAATATTATATTGTTTTAATTCTCCTTTTAAATTATCCATATATTTTGGTTTTTGTTTTATATCTTTTAAATAATAATCCCTTCTTTTATTATCATATAAATTTCCACTATTTACATTTTTTTTATTTAAACCTATTTTATCTAATAAATCATTAATATTACTGATGTTAATTTTATTATTAGTTCTTTTAATTATAGGACTATGCATTTTCATATTATTCAAAAGTGTATTTGGTTTTGGAGAATCTCTTTGATTACCATATAATTTTTTTTGTTTATTATTTATTTTTGTTATTTTATTACCTAAAACTTGAAGATTCTTATTTTGATTTGAAAAATCTCTATATAACTCAAAAAAATAATCATTTATATTGTTATTATTATATACTTTATAATTATAATTATAATCATTATTATTGTAATTATTATTATCATTTATATTACTGTAATTATTATTATTATTATTTATAGTATTTTTTATACTTTTTATTCCTTGAGATATTGAATCATCACTTTCTTCATATAATCCAACATTAAAATTTTTTTTTTGATTAATTGGAAAAACAATATTTTTACAATTAAAATTCTCATCATCAACAAAATCATCTCCAAAATCATTATCAAAAGTACTTTTATTTATATTTTGTTTTTTAAAGAAAGATTTTTTATTTTCCTCTCTATTTAATTTACTACTAAATTCAAATAAATTAGCATAATTATTATTTTCTAATTCTTTAAACTCATTCATTGGTTTAATAACAGATTCTTTATTTGATGATTGTTCATTAATTCTTTTATTATAAATACCATTATTAATATTAAATATATGTTTTTTTCTTGTTTCAATTCTATTAGATGAACTATGATATTTTGGAGAATAATTAATTGATAAAATTTTTTCTCTGTTTTTATCTGTTGGTAAATCTTCTGATAAAAAATCTAAATCTGAATTTTGTCTTTGATAAATTTCATCTAATGTTCTTTTATTATGATCAATTGTATAATTTAATAATTTATCATTATATTTTTCTTCAAGAGTTTTTATTTTTATTCCTACTTCTTTTTCTGGTTTTTGAATATTTAATGTTATTTTTTCCTCAAGTGATTTTAATTTATCAGACATTTCCTAAAATGAAAAATTAATTTAAAAAGTCAATTAATAACTTTTTAAATAAATAGATTATTATTTTCAAAAAAATAAATAAATATATTTACTGATTAAAATAATTAAAATTAAAGAAAAAAACAAACTTGAAAGAAAATAAATTATATTAAGAAATAATTTTTTGAAATATTTTATTAATTTTTAATTTTGATTATCTATAGTCGTGATTTTAGTTTTTATTGAAGGTAATTTAAATTTAGCATTTTTAATGGGTTTACTTGAATAATCATTTTTTAAACCATTATTTTCAGAATAATTATAATTATTGATAAATTTTTTACTATCATAATGTTTCCTATCACTTGATAAAACATTTTTTAAATTATTGTCAAAATCTTTATGAAAATCAGCACTTTGATATAATACACTTTTATTATATCTATTTTTCATATATTTTAATGTTGAATTATAATGAAATATATTTCCTTTTCTATTATCATCTACTAAATCTATTTCATATGATTTTCTTTTCAAATTATTTTTATTCTTATTATTTTCTTCCATTTCTCCTATTTTTGCTTTAATTATTTCATAACTTTTATTACTTAATTTTTCCATTTCTTCAAATGTTTTTTCTAAATTTAAAAATATTTCATTAATTTTTTTGTTTGTTTCAAATTCTTCTTTTCTTGATTCAATTTCATTTTCTAATATAATGATAGGAGATTCATTTTCACTTAATTTTGTAAAATAATCTTTAATTTCTTTATAAGTTATTTCTATATTTTTTGTTTTTTTATTATTTAATGATTTCCAACTTATTTCATTTATATTTTTATCAATTTCTTTAGCTAAATCAATACACATTTTTTCAACATTCTCAAATTTATTTTGAAAAATTAATTTAAAGTCTTCAAATTTATTAAATAATAATTCAATTTTATCTAATTTCCTAATAATAATTTCTTTCCAAGAAAAAAAATCAATAAGTAAATTATTATTAAACATATTTTCAATTTCTTTATATTTATTTAAACAATCAGAAATTTCAGATTGTAATTGAATAGAATAAAATTTAATATTTTCTGAAAAATTATCTATTTCAATTGGAATTGTTTTATGTTCTGAATGTAATAATTTTTTACAATTTGAACAAATAAAATAATTACATTTTCTACAAAAATTTGTCACATATCCATTATTACATTTACATATATTTAAATTATCATTTTTTTCTTCTTTAGTTATATTTTTCTTTATTATTTCTATTATATTTTTTTTACCTTTAAATATTTCATCTATTCTTATTCCATCATTTTTAGGAATTTCTTTATTTTGATATATTAAATTATATTCATTTAATGTGATTTCTGGATATATTCTCTTTAATATATTTTTTAAATAAGATAGTGTTTCATAGGGTTCTATTTCTAAGTTTGATGTATTTTCTTTATATTTTATTGTTATATTCTTTTTCTTTCCTTGATATAAGTGCATATTATTACTTTTATTTAAATATTTTGTAAATTATATTTAAAACAATTAATAAATTATTATAATTTTATATAAAAATATTTTTTTCAAAAAATAAAATCTATAATTTAAAAATACAGTCATATTATAATATAAATTTGATATAATAAAAAAGATTCAAAATTAAATTAAAGAATAATAAATATGATATAATAAATTATAAATAAAAATAAAAAAGAGATAAATAAAAAACAATATATTTATTAACAATCATATTTTGAAGTTTCAATTTTAATTATATTCAAACATTTAAAACGAAAATAATTAAATAAAAAACTATTAAAAATAATAATAACCTATTAAAAAAATGCATAATACTTCATTACCAGAAAATTTATCAAAACTAAAATATCAATTAGACAAAGGAAATAACTTAATAGATTATTTTGTAATATGTGGAGTTAAACCATCAATATGTTTATATGAAAACTTATATAAATTTAATGACAAAAATTACTTAAATAATATCCAATTAAAACCAGAAATATTATCTCAATGTCCAACATTTGAAAAATCAATTTTAAAATTTGATTCAAATATAATTAAATTTTGTTTTCCAGAAGGTTTTAAAATAATATTAAGTAAAAAAGAGCCAGAAATAAAATTTAATACTTTTATTTTAGATAATGCTTTAAATTCTTTTAATTATCCTCAAAAATATATTAGTTGTTTAATTTTTTATGAATCAATTAAAAAATATAAGAAATTAAAAGATAAATTAGATAATAATTTTTATCTGAATGAAACTTTAGCTGATTCAATAAATTCTTCTCAAATAAAATTTGAAAATAATAAAATTCCAATAACAAGTAAAAAAAGTCCTTATTATAAAAGTCAATACTATTATATTCCGAAATGTATATGTTTGATTTCAATTTATCCTTTTTTTAACATTCATCAACAAATTTTATTATCTTTATATCAATGTGTTATTTTTTCTTCTTCTCAAATTCCAATTGAAAAAATAATAGAAAATTTAATCATTGAAGTTCCAATTCCTCCAAGAGGATTATATAATATAGAATATTTATTACTTAATAAAAAAATATTTTTGAAAAATCATAAAATTAATAAAATTCCTTTATGTCATGTTAAATTAGAAAAAATTTATCGATTATTGAATATTAATATTATTTTAGATGTTATTAAACATATTTATTATGAAAGTAAAATATTATTTTTTTCTACTGATTTAAATATTTTATGTAAAGTTTTATTAGCTTTTATTTCTTTAATTTTCCCTTATAAATATCCTCATCAAATTATAAGTTATTTACCTAAAGAAAATTATAAAACTTTAGAAAGTATTTCTCCTTTTATGTTTGGAATAAATGAAAAATTTAAATTAAGCTTTTTTGAAGATAATGATATTGAAATTTTTGGTTCTAATTTTTTTATTATTGATATTGAGAATAAAACAACTAAATTAATTACAAATGAAGAAATTCCTTCTTTTCCAAATCAAGCTAAATTATTATTTGAAAAAGATATGAAAAAATTTTTAAATAATTATAATAATAATAAAAGTTTAACTGAGCAACAATTTAATAATAATTTTTTAAAAATTTTTTTTGATTTTCATTTAGAAATAATAAAAGATTATGAAAATTATTTGAATGAAGATTATTTTAAATCAAATGATGATATTCAAAATGCAAACATTTATACTTTATTTCAAGTGGATAAATTTTTAAAGGATCATTCAAATGAAAGAAAATTTTATGAAAAATTTATAACTGAATCAAATATGTTTTCAGAATTAATTTATAAGAGAATGATACCAAAAAATAATTTTGAAATGACAGAAATTTTATTAATAAAAGATGAATTAACCGAAAAAGAAAATAAAAATAAATATTTTCGAAAAGAGGAAACGAAATTTTTATTAAGTAAATTATATAATAAAACAAATATTTATGCTGTTCAAAAAACAAGAGAATTATCAGAAAAAGAAAGAGAATTAGTTTCAAAAGATTATTTAAATCAATTATTTAAAGCTCAAGAAATTTCTATATTAAAAAATAAAAGAATAAATTTTACATATTTACTTTTTCCAATATTAAATATGGATTTATTTTTTAATAATAATAATATAAACGAATATTTTCCTCCTCCTGATTTTTCAGAAGAAATAGATTTAATATCAACAGATGTAATATCTAAATCTTATTTAGGAAGTTATAAAATAAATAAAATAGAAATGAAAAATTATATTTATTTAACTTGGATTGAATTATGGGCTTTTTCTTTTTGGTATTTTGATAAAAAAGAAAAAAAATATAGATTTAATCAATTAATTCAAATTTTAGATAAAGTTATTCATCATGAAATGGAAATCTTTAATTTATTATTTAATGTTTTAAATCAAAATAATGAAAAAGAAATGATATTAAAATTATATCAAAAATTAATATTATTAAAATTACATCCAAGTACTTATATTTATGATATAATAAATAAATTAATAGATTCTAACCAAATAAAATTATTAAATGAACAAAATAAAAATAATATTTATTTTTCATCATATGATTCTCCAATAACATTTCGTAAAAGAACATTGAAAAATAAATACGAAAAAAAAGTATTAACATCAAAAATAAAATTTTTTAAATATGATAATTGTATAGAATGCCAAAGACTAATAAATTTATATGATTTAACATTAAATTTTAAAAATATAAAGAATGATATAATGTGGGTTTCTTGTGAAAAAAATCATAATAATTTACCAAAAATAAAAATTAAATTCGGTGAAGAATTAAATACTCAAGGAAACTTTTTTGGTATTGAAGGTAAAACTCAAAATATTGATGAAGTGGTTTTACATTCTCCTTATAATATTAAAATTAATGTTAAAAATGCTATTTTAAGAGAATATGGTTTTAAATTAAATATTGATAATTTTAAATCACAATTTACTCCTTTATTCTGGAATTGTATTTGGTATTTTTCTATTTATAAATTAAATTTTGATTTTTTTCTTCCTTATGAAAAAAATATTGAAAATTCGAATTGTATTCAATTCCAAAATCAAAATTCTTTTAAAACTGGTTTTATTAATATTAATAAATTTAATCTTTTGAAAAAAAAAATTGAAAATAAAAAAAAGAAAAAAAAAAAGTTTTTTCATCACAAAGATTTATTAATCAATCATGAAATTGAAAATTCAAATTTTAAAGAAATTAAAAATAAAAGAATAAGAAATTATAGTATATCAACATTTAAAGAATCTCAAAATATAATAACAGAAAGATCTTTTATAAATAATGATATGATTGAAGGTTCAATTAATTTTGATTCAATTTCTAAATTAAATGATTTTTCTTCTTCTTTTATAGAAAAAAATTCTCCTATTAAATTTAAAAATAAAAATAAAAATATTTTTGAAGACGAAAATTTTAATCATAAAGAATTTGAAATTGATTCTGATAATATTAAATTTGATTCTTTTGATTTAAATAATTTTAACAATAAGAGTTTTAATTTGGAAAAAAATAATATTTTTAATATTAAAGGATTTAATATTGAATCTAATTATTTATGTAATAAAGGAATTATTAAAAGTAAAAGCTGTCAATTTATAAAAACTAAAGAATATGATTTTTTTTATTCTTGATTTTTTAATGTATATTTATTTGATTCAAAAAAATTGGGAAATTATATTTTTCAATAAATAATTTAATATAAATCCTATAAGATAAATATAAACCAAATAAAAAGAAATAATTTTTTCTAAATTATTTAACTTTGATTTAGATTTTTATTTATTTATTTAAATACATAGTTTAATAAAAAACTAAAACAAATTTATTTCTCTAAAAAATCTTTATCATATTATTTAGGAATAAATTTAGAATATAATTTCATATAGAAACAGAGAATTTGATTATCTTATTTAAGAATTTAAAAATAATATAGAATCAGAAATATTAAATTCATCAAGTTATCAAAAATCTTTTAAACCATTTGAAAATTATATAAAATATTAAAAAACAATTTTAAATATTTTAAATTTAATATATATTAATTATACTAATTAAGTATTATGAATAAATATATTAAAACTTTTTTAAAAAAATTTTTTTTTATTGATAAAATAGTTTAATATTTTTTGGATAATAATCAAAAATATGGATGATAGCAATAATGATAATGATAATGATTGTATAAGTTGTATGTTTCAAAATAGTTTAAAAATGATTCCTTTGGATAATGATTTTGCAAAATTTTGTTTAATTTGTTTAAAAGAATTTGGGAAAGAAAACGATAAAAATGATTTAGAATTTTTTATTCTAAAAAATACAGAAGAAAAAATTTTAATACAAAACCAAAAAGATTTCGACAAATACATTTTAAAAGATAAAGAAGAAATTATTTTGAATTTTGATTATAAACAAATAAAAAGAGAAAAAAAAACTCCGAATAATGAAATTGATGATTTAAAGAAAAGAATAACTGAATTAAGTAAAATATTAAATGAACAAAAAGAAGATATAGACTTTTTAAAATATAAAAATCAAGATTTAGAAAAAAAAAATATGAAATTAGAAAAAGAATTAAACGAATATAAAAGTCTACAAAATTTAACTTTATCAAAAGTTAAAAATGAAATATCAAATTTATCATTATCATTTAATTCAATGGTAAATCAAAGAACAGATTATGAGAATGAAAAAATAAATAATTTTTTATATAAAAAAAATCAAAATACAACATCAGAAAATTACGAAGATGAAAATGAAAAACCAATTCAAAGAAAAAAAAATACCCACAACAATAACATCACAGAAAAAAAGAATTATGAAAATAATAGATATAATTATAATATTATAGAAAAAAAGAATTATGAAAACAATAATGAAAATAATAGATATAATAATAATATTATAGAAAAAAAGAATTATGAAAATAATAATGAAAATAGATATAATAATAATTATGATATGGATTATAATAATAATGATGATGAAGAAGAAGAAAATGTAAATCAAAATTATAAAAAAAAAAATCCAAACAATAATTATAGTGAAATAAAAACTCCTGATAATGAATTAAATGAAAATGATAATTTAAATCAAAACAATGATTATAATATTATTAATAATAGTACTTTAACTAATAATAATAATAATGACAATTCACAAATTGATAATGATGAAAATAATAATAATTCTGATTATTTAGAAAATGATTCAAATAAAAAAGAAGATAAAAATAATATATCATTTGATTTTATAATAGAAAAAAGGGTTTTATTAATAATAAAATCACATTATTTAGGTAAAAAACATACAATTAAATATAAGATTAAGATAAAAAATACTGGTTATTACCCAATTCCAAAATCAACTTTAAAAGCAAATTTAGAAAAAAGTGATTTAGCAATTTCAGATACATTAATAAATAATGGAGAAGAAATATTACCAAATCAAATTATTGATGTTACTTTATATATTTTTTTCAAAGATTCCAATAATATTAAAAATGGAATAAATTGTTTATATATTAATTTATATGATGAAAATGATGAAAATATTGGAAATGAAGGAACTATTCAAATTAAAATTGATGATGAAAGTAGAAATATTGAAGATTATAATGAGATTAATGAGGGAAAAATAAATGAAAATAATTCTATTTTTAATAATTTAGATATGCCTGAAAATAGTAATTCTTATCAAAATATTAAAAATAATTATGATGATTCTGATTAATTGTAATTCTACTTTTTATTTTATTTTCATAAATTTGATAAATTTTTTTATGTTTTTTAGTTGAACATTTAATTAATTCATTTAAGAAATTAATAAATAAAAGAATTAAAAAAAAAAAATATATATAAAATAATGAATTTATTTTATTTAATTAATTTTAAAAATGTTAAATTCATTCAATTACTCAAACAATATAAAATCAAAAAATTCACAATCAAAAAATAAAAAATTTTCAATATCAATATATTCAAATCCTTATAATGTAAATTTCCCTTTTGAAACAAATAAAATAAATCAAAATAAAATATCATCAATGTATAAAATGACAAGTGAAAAAATTCAAAATTTGAATCCAAATATTTCAAATAATAAAAATAAAATAACAATATCTAATATTTTATCAATATTACATTCAACAGATTCTCAATTAAATCAACCTACAAATGTTTCTTTAAGAAATAACATTTTATGTAAAAACATTGCAAAAAAAATTAAATTTCCCGCTAAAAATTATATTAAAGAAGATATTTATAAACATAATAAAGCAATAAGTTTTAATTATAATAGAAAAGAAAGTAAAGAAAAAAGTTTACAAGTTAAAAAAAAAACGAATAAAATGATAATGGATATTTCTAAAATAAATAGAAGATTAAGTATACTTTCTTTTGGAAATAATAATTTAAAAAATATGAAAAAAGAAATAAATAAAGATGAATATAATTTAAATAATAATATTACTAATAATAATATTACAAATAATAATATTAATAATAATAAATCTTTAATTAAAAAAGAAAATAGTTTTCATCAAAGAAAAAATTCAATTTCTTTTCGAAATTTATCAAACAAAAAAAAATATATGAAAAAAATAAATAGAATTCCAATGAATAAAATAATAAATAAATATATAAATGTAAATAATAAAAAATCAAAATCAAATTCAAAAACAAAGAAAATTCCAAATAGAAAAAATTCAAATATTAAAGAAAGAAAAGAATTAAGTTATGGTAAATTATCAAAGAAAAAATCAGATATTAAAAATAATACTGAAAATACTTTAAATACAACTTTTAAAAAAGAAACAATTTCAAAAAATTTATTTGAAAATTTAGATAATTCAACTGAAGGAAATGAATTTGATAAATTACAAAATGATTTAGAATCTTTGGTTAAAAAAATTAATTTTGATAATATAAAAGATAATTTATATTTATTTAATAAAAATAATGATTGTTATATTTCATATAAGAAAAAATTTAATTTTTTATTTGATAATGATTTAGAAAATGAAATTATTTAAATCAAATGGTGAATAAATAATATTTATTAAATAATTAATTTTATTTATTTCTTCATAAAAATAAATTTTATTAAATAAAAAAATATTTTTTATAAAAAAAATAAAATTATGAAATTAAAGTTTAATAAAAGAAATAATAATAATCAAGTTAAATATTTATGATGATGATTGTGAAATATAACAACATTATTAAAGAAGAATTCCAAATAAATTTCAAAAAATGAAAAAATATATATAACACAAATAAAAACAATGTATTTTTTTTAAATGAAAAAATTATATAATAACTCTTTCATTAATAATTGAAAATTAGTTTTTCAATTTGAAAAGATTTTCAAAATTTTTATTTATTTGTTGATTGATTATTTTATTTAATTTTAATGTTAAAAAAAATATCAAAATTTATTATTCATTTCATTATAAAATAAAATATAAAAAAGTATAACAACAATAATAATAAAAATAAACTATATAAACATTATTAAATAACTTAAATAATATTACAACTACTACAACAAGTATCTTTAACATAAATTTCTTTTTTTTCACTTTGTCCAGAAATATAATTATATTTTTTTAAACTTTCAATTTCAACAATTTCACATAAAGGAATGCTTTCAATTTGATCAATAAAAGTAATTTTAACATTTTTTTTATTATTATGATTAATTTCAATTCCATTTCTATCAGTTCTACATTTTTTTTTATTAATATTTATTTTAGGAAGTTTAAAAGTAAAGTTTGTATTATTATTAGAAATTTTTTTTTTAACATCAATGGGAATTAAAATATTATTTTTTTTTATTTTTAAAATATCATTTGAAGGTGTTCTTGGTATAATAGGAGAATTAAAAGAATTTATAGTTTTAAATTTTGAATTTTCTGATGTTGTTTCTATTGTATTTTCATCTCTTAATGATAAAGGACTTATTATATTATTTCTTGTTTTTAAAGAATATGTAGATAAGGGAATATTTACTTTTTGAATTATTTTTTTTTGTACTAATGGAGGTAATTTTGTTGTTTTTTGACTTATTTCTTTTATGTTTGGTTCAGAGTTTTCTGACATTAAGTTTATTAAATTTTACAATTTTTTTTTGGGATGAAATTTATTAAATTTCTTAAAAATTTAATTTTATCATTTTAATTTAGAATTATCTTTCCTAAGGTTTTATCCATAGAATTATGAGAAATATATTAATATTGTTTTTTGGTAAGATAATTTAGATGATATTTAAAAAAAGGAAATATCAAAGAAAATATAATTTTTATTTTTATTATAATTATTGAAATTATTATTAAAATAATTGTATTCTTTTTATTTTGTATAAATAAATTTTATAATTTTGAAAATTAAACACTTAGGAAAATATGAATAAAAATGAATTATATTTTAAATAAAACAATAATATGAAAATCAATCTAAAAAAAATTAAAAGAGATTATAAAATAAAAAAAATGAAAAAATCATTATCTCAATCTTATTATTTAAATCCTATATCAAAAAATATTTTAGATTTAAGTTTATTAAAAGAAAGAACAATTCGAAAAAAAACATTACAAAAAAATAGTGTTTTGATGAGTGAAAAAATAAATAAAAACGAAAATACAACTTCGAGAAACTTTTTTCCTTCATTTAATTTATCAAAAAGTAAAAGTCAATATAATATAAAAGAATCAAAAATATCTCAATTAAATATAAATAATAAAACAGGAAGATTATTTCATTTACAAAATAAAAAAATAAAAAATAAAAGTTCTTCAAAAATGACAGTTTTTGAAAGAATGTGTAATGATATAGATAAAATAAAAAAGAAAGTAGATATAACAATGTTTTTATTAAAAAAAAATGAAAAATATACTTCAAATACATTATTTTTAAAAAATACAACAATTAATAATAATAAAATCCTTTCATCAAAAATTGAAGAAAAAAAAAGTGATAATATATCAAATAATGATATTAATGAAGAAGAATTAGAAAGTGAAAAAGAAGTAGATTTATTAATAAATGAAGAAAAAAAAATAGCAAAAATACCTTTAATATCTCTTTCAACAATATCAACAAATTCTAAATTTTCATATAAGCCTTTATTTAAAAAAAATACAAATATAAATAATAATCAAATATTTCATGAGAGGAAATTTATGCTTTCTGAAAAGGAAATAATAAAAAAAACAGAGAATATTTATCGAATACCAAATTTTTTAAAAAATTCAATTTATAAAGTACATGATCCAAATATTCAAATGGCAACAATTTCAGATAAAATAAATTTATTATTAGATAATATTTCTTATTTTAAAACTAAATATATGTATAATGGAGTTTTCTTACAAACTTTTGATAATTTAGAAGGTTTATTAAAAGCTGAATTTAATATTAAAATTGAAGAAATATGTTTTATTTTAGTTAAAATCACTCCTATTTTATTAACTAAATTTTATGATTCTTTAGAACAAATTCTTTATATTCCTATTCCTGATTTTGAAGAAGAGTTAAAAAAAAAATATATAAGTGAAAAAGAATGTTTAAATTTAAATTATAAGTTTTTAAATAATGTTTGTAATTATTTTAACGGTTGTACTGAAATTTTCAGAGTTTTAAAAAAAAAAATTGAAGGATATAAATTTTCTAATAAAGAATATTATAATTTAAATGTTCATTTAGATCTTGCAAGATATGATACTTCTTCTTTAATCACTTTTTCTAAAAATTTTATTGATAAAATTCAAAATGACCAAAAAATTTTAAATAAATTTGAAGAAAATGTTAAAATTAAAAAAAAAGAAGTTAATAAAGAAAAAGAAGATGAAATTGAAAGATATCATAAAAGACAAAAAAAAATTATTTTTGCTGAAAATTTAAAAATTGAAAGAATTAATAATGCTCTTGATGTTGAAACTAATTTTTTTGCTGAAGATAATATTAATATTAATAATAATAAAAATAAAATTAAATTAAAAGAACAACAATCTATTTTAAATTCTAAATTACTTAATTCTGTTTTAAAATATATTGATAGTACAAAAAGAAAAAAAATTATTGCTCAAAGAGTTGTTGAAAGATATAGAGAAAATGAATTTGAAAGAATGAAAGAAGAAAATTAATATAAATTTTTTATTTTTTAGGAAGGAATTAAATAAATTATTAAATGATTTATAAAAAACATTAAATTAATAATTTATAATTGTTATTTAAAAGTATATAATATAAATATAATTTATGAACTATTATAATAAACTTTACAAAATAAATTAATTAATTCTTTATTATTAACTCATAAAATTTCAATATCATTAAGAAATTTAAATAATTTAAACTAAAAATCGTATAATTTATTATTTAATAATTTATTTCCTCTCTTTAAATCTAATTTAAATCATATTTTACCATTTTTTTATTTATAATATACTTTTTATTCTATTATTTCTTATAATTTTAAAAATATTTATTTTCTTTTTTCTTAATGAATAAATAATCTCTTATATCTTTATAATATTTATTTGGATTTGATTTTTCACTCTTTTTTATTCATTCTTTCCCATTAATTTTTTTTGTTTTAATTTTATTTTTAAATTTTTGTTGATTAATTTTTTAAGTTTAATAATGGAAATAGATGAAAAAAAAAAAAATGAAATTTTATTAACAACTTCATCTGATAATTCAATAATTTCTAATGATAACTATCTTCCAGATGAAAACAACATTAAAAAGCAATTAATATTATATAATAAAGAATTATATAAAAATAGAGAAATTAATTTTGAGGATATAATGAAAAATTATATTGGAATTGCAAGTTTAATATTATCAAAAAAAAATAATCCAACTCTTGATTTAATGAATCATATAATTATTTTAATTAAATCAATAGATAAATATAAGAATATTCCAGATAAAAAAATTTTAAAAGATTTAGACAATTTTTATAAAAAATTAATTGAAAAAGAAAAAAAACAAAATGAAATGATTATGCTTAAAACAGAAAAAAGAGAAAATGTATTTAATAGATTATATAGTAAAAGGAAAAATTTTAGAATAGAAATTAAAGCTTTAAGAAAAAATAAATCTTATTCTATTCAAAAAAGAGAAATTTTTGAAAAATTATTTGATTATTGTTTTGAAAATAAAAATTGTTATAATAATAATAATATTCAAAAAAATAAAATAAATATGAGTTATAAATCAAAAAAAATATTATATAATAAATATAAAATTCAATTTAAAAAAAATTTAATTGAATTATATAAAGAAAATAAAATTAATAATATTGATAAATTAAATTACAATGAATTTATTTTATTTACAAAAAAATTAGGTTTTTTAAAAAATGAAGACAATGAAACAGAAATTAATTTAATAAAAAAAATATATGATTATTTAAGATTAAATAAAATAGAAAAATATATATTAGTAAAAAAATTTTTTAAATTTTCTTTATCAATTTTAAATTTAAATTTTCCGAAAAAAACAGAAAATAATAAAATAAATAATGAAATTCATAAAAGAAAAAGTTTTTCAACTACTTCTTCATCATCAAGAAGTCCAATAAATAAATTAACAAATAATTTAAAATTAAATTCACTTATTATTGATTCAAATCAATCTAAACAAATTTATAATGATTATAAAATTTTATATGATAATTTTAAAAATAATAATAATCAATTAAAAGAAAATAATAATAATATTTTCTTTAATAAATTATTTACTTTTAAACCAATTTTAAATGATAAATTTAATATTAAAGTAAAAGGAAATTTATTTTCTCATATTTCTAAATTTGAAAATATGAAAGAAATAAATAAAACTTTTTTAAAAAATGAAAAATTAAAATTTGAAACTCAAGAATGTACTTTTAAACCTCAATTAACAAATTATAAAAGAGAAAACAGTAAAAAAACTATAGAAAAAAAAATAAATGAAATTGATTTATTTATTAATAATAATTTAAAAGAATTTAAACCTAATTCAAGTTTAACTAGAAATTATTTAAATAAAAAAAATAGTTTTAATAATAAAAGAAGAGAAAATTCATTGAATGATATTTCTAAAATAAGAAATAAATATTTAAATATTTCAAATAAAAATGTTGATTCTTTTAAAGAAATGAAAAGAATAAAATCTGATTTAATTAAAAAAAAAATTCCAAATAAAAATTTAAAAAAAGCAATATTATCTTTAGAAAATAATTCTTTCAATAAAGAAGATTTAAAAAATGAAAAAGAAAAAAATTATATAAACAAATCAAGAAATAAAAAAGATGAAAATTTAAAAAAAAAAGAAATAATTAAAAAACAAATGAATAGAAGTTATGATAAAGAATTAAAAAAAGAACAAAAAATAAAAAGAAATATTTCATATTCAAAATCTAAAAATGAAACAATCAATTATCATCCAATAAATAAAGAAAATAATTTATTAAACAGTAAACCATTATTTATTCTTGATATTAATTTAACAAATAGAAATAAAAAAATTTATATTTATAAAGGAATTAATATAAATAAAACAATTGAAGATTTTGTTAAAGAAAATAAAATTGATGATCCTAAAAATGTAGAATTTATAAGAGATTTAATTCAAATTGAATTAAACAAATTTAAATGAAAATAATTTTTTTTGTGTAATATAATTGTACATAATTTGATTATGAGGAATTTTATTTAATAATAATAATTAATAATATAGTATATTGATTTTTAAAAAAATAAAAATTATTGTTTATTGATATAATAAACTTATTATTTTTTCTTTGAATGAAATATTATCTTTAATTAAATTTCTAATTGAAAAATAATAGTATTAATTATAATAAATAAATAATACAAAAATAAAATATTTATTATAAAAAACTTTTTAAAAATTTTGTAAGTAAACATTAAAAAATTAAAATATATTTTTTAAATACTTTTATTTAAAAAAACACTAAAAAAAAGCATCCATTAATTTAATATTAATAATTTCCTCAGTAAATGGAAAACTATATAAATCCAAAAAAATCAAATGAGATAACATCAATAAATTATCAAAAGCATAATTCATATCATAAAATGAAATTTAAGAAAAAAAGTTATAAAGAATTTGAAGAGAATAATAAAATAGAAAATCAAGAATCAAAAAATAAAACAATAATATCACTATTTAATAAAAAAAATTTAAATTATGATGAGAATGATAGACCTTCTTCTTTTACTAAAATTAAACAAGATTTTTTTTTAACAAAATCGCCAAAAAAAAAAGTTTTAAATTCTCCTCAAATTAAATTAAAAAGAAATAGACTAGAAGATAATGAAGATAGCGATATTATTATTTTAAAAAGAAAAACAAATTATATTACTAAAAAAAAAAATAAAAATTTAGAATTTTCATTTTTAGAACAACCTGAATTATATGATAATAGTAATACTCATATACAATTAAAAAAAAAAAAAAATCATTTTCATTTTAATGGTAATGATGAAGATAATATTTCTTTATTTTCTTTAACAGGATTAACAAATCACAGTATAATTAAATTAAATGATATTCAAAAAGATTTTAAAAAAACAATAATAGGAAATACAAAAATAAAACAATTCAATAAAGGAAAATCATATTTTATGGAAGATTATTTAGAAGAAAAAAAAAATGAAACTGATAGTTTAATTGAAGAAGAAGATGAAGAAAAAAATGATTTTGATAAAGAAAATTATAGAATGTTACAAAAAGTAGGAAAAATTTTTGATTCTTTAGATGAAGAAGATATAACTATAAATGATTTTTATATTGATCCTGAAAATAAAATAATTATCATTCTTGATATTCTAATTGCTATTTTCACTATTTATAATTTAATCTATATTCCATTTTTTTTAGGATATAATGATATTTATTGTAGAAAAGGAAAATTTTTAGGTTTTTTAGAAATTATTGATATTTTCAATGATATTATTTTAATCATTGATAATATTATTTCTTTTTTTTTGGCTTTTCGTGTAAATGAAGAATTAAAAACAGAATTAAAAGAAATAAGAAACAATTATTTAAAAAAATTTTTCTTAATAGATTTCTTAGCAGCAATTCCCTTTAAAACAATATTTTCAATATTTGACAAAAAATGTAATGATAAAGGATATTTAAGTGCTCCTTTATATCAGAATAATATATATTATATATTAATAACATTACAGTTACCAAAATCAATAAAGGTATTTAGGCGAAATTACTTAATAAAATATTTAAAAGATTATTTAAATCAATATGAGCATTTTAATATATATTTAGGTTTATATGAAAGTATTGCAATATTTTTAATAGGAATTCACATAGTATCATGTATATTTATCTTTATAGGAAAAAATCAATACCCAGGATGGATAGTTCATTATGAATTTGAGGATAAACATTTTTTAAGTTTATATTTCATAGCAATATATTATATAATAACAACAGTAACTACAGTAGGATATGGTGATTTATTATGTATAACACCAATAGAAAAATTATTTGGTTTATTTATGGAAATTGTAGGAATTTTTGCTTATTCTTTTGCTTTAACTTCAATAAGTAATTATGTTAAAGTATTAAGTGATAAAAATGAAGAATATCATCAAAAATGCGAAATTTTAGAGGATATTAGAGTTACTTATCCTGATTTAAGTGATGATTTATATAACAGAATCCATTGCTTTTTAAAAAATAATCTTTTTCATAATAAAAAAGATAAAAAAATCATCATTAATTCACTTCCTGCTGCTTTAAAAAATAATCTTGTTTATCATATGTATGATAATATTATTAAAAATTTTATTTTCTTTAAAAATTTTAATAATGCTGATTTTATTGTCAGAGTAATTTTAAGTTTCAAACCTATTTTAGCAATTAAAAATGATATTTTAATTAAAGATGGTGATTTTGTTGATGATATGATATTTATTAAATTTGGTAGATTATGTTTAGATCTTCCGATTGTTTTTGAAAGAGAAGTAATGAAACCAACTCTTAAAGAAACAAACAGTGTGACTGAAGATATAAAAAATAGTGTTTTAGAGAATTTTATGGTTGAAGAAGAAGAAGAAGAAGAAAAAATGTTTGAAGAAACAGTTCAATATTTTAAAATATTAGAGCTTCAAAAAAATGAACATTTTGGTGATATTTTAATGTTTTTAAATAAAAGAAGTTCATTAAGATTAATAGTTAAAAGTAGAAAAGCAGAATTATTTTATTTAAATAAAATAAATGCTTTAGAAATTTCAACAAGTTATCCTTTAATTTGGAAAAAGATAAATAAAAAATCTTTATTTAATTGGGAACAAATAAAAAGATTAATGAATAAAGTATATAAAATATTTAATAAATATCATCATAATCATGATGAAATAAATGAAGAAGAACAACCAAATTTAACAACAAGCATAATAGAATATACTGATTTACAATCAATTCCTTCTTCATCTCTAATGTCTGATGAAGATGATAATCAATTAAAAAAACAAATTTTAAAAGAAAATACACAAAAAAATAAAGAAATTACAACAATTAAATCTTTAAATACAATAAAAGAATCAAAAACTTTTGAAGATAAAAGTGAACATTCTTGTGTAAATAATAATAATAATAATACTAATAATAATAATAATAATAATACTAATAATAATAATAATAATAATAATACTAATATTACTAATAATAATAATAATCATCATTATTTTAATCATATTAATAATAATAATATAAATAATAAAAAAAGAGATTCTGAATTTAGTGAAAATAAATTAAATAAAAGTGTTGTTACTGAAAAATCATTAGTTACAAAAAGAATTTCTGTAAAGGGAAATGATGATGAAAGTGAAGAAGAAGAAAGTGAATGTGAAAGTGAAATTGAAAATGAAAATAAATTAAAAGATAGGGTTTATAATTTAAATAATGATATGAATAAAAAAAAAAAATTAAATTTATATGAAAAAACTTCAGAAGGAAATAATCAAAGTTATTTTTTTCCTAGCGGAAAATCAAATATAACTCCTTATAAACCAAATGAAATAAATAATGAAATTTATCCTTATGAAACATTTATAGTAACAGAAAATAATAATATTAATAATAATAATTTAAATACAAATTTGCAAAGTTTATTGAAATCAAAATTAAATTCAAATTATAGTGAAAATAACAATTCAATTTGTTCAACTGAAATTTCTTTTTCAATTGAAAGTGAATATGAAAATATAAATGAAATGAGTAATTATAAATATTCTAAAAATGAAATTTTAAAAAAAAAAATAAAAAGTATTTTAACTGAAATAAGTAATTTTGAAGGAACAGTAAAAAGTAATTTAAAAAAAAAAAAAAAAACAGTTATTCATATTAATAAAACTCCTTCAGTCAAATTTTTAGGACATGATAAAAAAAATTATCAAACATTAAATTCAATAAATAATAGTTCAATTATTTCTAATAAAAGTAAATTAAAAGAAGGAAGTTTTGTTTCTAAAAAAAATAAATCTTATATATCTTTTGTTTCTTCAGTAAGTAATAATAGTAGAGATTTTAAAAAAAGAAAAAAAAAAAATTTACTTAAAGAAATTAATCAAAATATGGAAAGAAATTATATGGATTTAAATGACCCTAATTTATTTTATTCAGAATTTTTTCAACATTATTTTGATAAAAGTGAAAAAAATAAAAAAAATAGTAACAATAAAATGTCAAGTAAAAACCTCTTTACTGATTTAGAAGATGAATTAATTAAAAAATTTAATATTTATAAAAATAATAAAAAAATAAGCCCTTTAAAAAAATTTAATGAAATGTTAAAAAAAATTTGACGTTTTATTTTTTCATTTAATTTAGACTTTGTATTCTATTATAGTGATTTTAGGAAAGAGATAGACAAAAAAATTGTTATAAATAATTATGTATATTTAAATCTTTATACGATTAACTTTTATGAACAATGCTTTTAAATGTTTGATAATCCTTTCTTATGATAAAAAGAGGTCACATATAAATTTGATAAATTATTCTAATTTTTTAAATGTTATAAATAGTTTGTATATAATTATTATATAATTGCATATTGAAGATAATTATGTTAATAAATTTGTGATAAAAATTAATTTTCAAAATACAAATTCAATATATATTTATATTTTAAATATATAAAAAATAATTAAAAAATGTTTAAATAAAAAGAAATTTTTACAATTATATAAAGTTTAAATTTATAAAATTCATTTTTAAATTATTTAAATAATAAAAATTTGATATAAAAACCTTTTGAATAAAAATTTATAATTTTTAAAAATAATTTAAAAATTTAGAAAAAAAGAATATTGATTGTAATAAATAATATTTAAACTTTAACACATTTACATAACTCCAATTTTTTTGTTTTTCTATATTAAAAAAATAATTTCATAAAAGGTTTGCCTCAAATAAAATGTTTTCCTTTAATAGTTTCATCATAGAAAATATAAGAAAATAATTTTTATTATTTAAAACAGAAAATAACTCATTATAATTTAATTCAAACTTTAAT
>JAEEGK010006649.1_pt1 | contig 27766 bp, 15 predicted proteins | sample 8958771 | NCBI WGS metagenome assembly JAEEGK01 (sample SAMN16246547, study PRJNA631951) | gut metagenome | biome: gut microbiome; feature: rumen; material: SC-attached | host: Bos | place: Iran: Karaj | collected 2018-10 | reverse complement strand
AAAAAAACCTGATGATTATGATAAATTAGGTAGACTTTTTTTAAGAGCTGATACAGGTAAAAGTATAATATTAAGAAAATATATGAAATTTACTGAATTTTTAGCTAATGTTTCTTCTCTTATTTCACAAATAACATTAATTTTATTTGTTATAATGTCTAAATTTAATAAATTTTATTCTAAAGAAAAGATAATATCTAATGTTTTTCAAATAAAAGATTTATATAAAGAAAAAAACTCAACTTTTTTGAAAAAGTTAAAAGAAAATTTCACAACTGAAGATAGTATGATTCAAATGAATTATTCAAAAAAATTAACAACCACTTTACCTGGAATTCAGATGAAAAATGAAAATAAATTTAGTATTAATCCAATATTCAAAAATTATTTAACATACAAAAATAACAATTATTTAAAAAATGATGTAGTTTCAGATAATTATTTTCAAAAAAGTCTACAAAGACAAAGATCATTAAGTTCTAGAGAAGATCCAAATTATGTTAGATTTAAATTTAATTTCTTTGAAATTATAATATATATATTATGTCCTTGTTTTAAAACACATAATTTTCAAATAAAAAGTCAAATTTTTTGTCAAGGAGAAAAATTATTGTTTTTAAATACAGATATATTATCATATATTAAAAATACCCAAATTTTAGAAATACTAACCTATCTTTTGTTAGAACCCAATCAATTGATGATGATCAAATTTTTATCTAAACATATGTTATCTTTAGACAATAAATCTTTATTCAAAAACAAAGTTACTTGGAATGCAGTATCAGATAATAAAATATGTGATAATGAATTTAAAGATTTTTGTAAAGGTTATAAAAAATTACAAAATACTATAAAAAAAACTAATATTAATCAAAGATTATATGAAATGTTAAGTTATGAAATTGAAAATTTAGTTGTTAATTAATTGATTATTTAAAATTAATTCAAAAAAGTTTTAAGGAAATAATCAAGAAAGATTATTTTTAATTCAAATATTATAATATTAATTGTTTAAAAATTTATATTAATATTAATCTGTGATTTTTCTAAATTTTATCTAATTAATACATTAAAATTTTATTAATTTGATTTTTTTCCTTAATAAGCCATTTTAATATTATGTTCCCTTTTTTTAAACATTATCAAATTAAATTATTAAGTTCCAAATTTGCAATATTAAATAATTTTACATCAATTTCAGTTTTTTTCATATTTGATTTTATTTTTTTATATCCTTGACAAAAATCATTAAATTCATTTTCTTTTTCATTATATTGATTTGTATTTTCAAGTTTCCAATTATTTTTTTCTTTATTAGAATTTCTATCAGATAAACTAATGACTGGTTTAGATAAAAATTTTAGCATTTGAATTTGACTTGAATCAAATAAAAGATATGTTAAAATTTGTAAAGTTTGCATATTTTTTGTATATGATAAAATATCAGTACTTAAGTATAATCCTTTTTCTCCTTTTGTAAATAAAATATTCTTTGATTTTAACTTTTTCCAAGATAAAAATGGACAAAATGTTAAAAATAATATTTCACAGCAATTAAATTTAAAGTGAATTTTTGAATTTACCTCTGAAGAACTTAAAACACTTTTTACTGTATTTGATTTTTTTTTAATATATTCTTCTTCTGCAAGAGGAATATTAGAAAGATAATTTGAAATTATATTATTAGTGTTATTAATGAATTCTTCAGTTGTAATGGATTCTTTATTTGTATAGTTATTATATTTTAACAATTTATTAAATTTCATTAGATTATTTTGGTTTTTTAAATTTTGTGTTTTCTGAGAAACATAACTGGAATTTGTTTTTTTCGCATTAAAATTTTCATTGTCATTATTTATATTTTGTTTAAATTTTTTAATTAATAATTGATTTGAATCATCTTTAAAATGAAAAATATATGTCATAAGTTTTTCTTTAGAATAAAATTTATTAATTCTTCCCACAATTGAGAATAATAACAAAAATATACCAGAAATAAGAGAAGAAACATTAGCTAAAAATTCAGTAAATTTCATATATTTTCTTAATATTATACTTTTACCTGTGTCAGCTCTTAAAAAAAATTTACCTAATTTATCATAATCATCAGGTTTTTTTAGTAATCGATCTGAACCTTTATATAAACTAAAAGAAGAAAACATTGAAAAACCTGCAAAATATTTAATATGATAATTATTAAATAAATAATTTTTATCAGACATAAATTCTTGAGTTAAATAATATATTTCCATTTTATTAAATTCAATAGGAGATAATTTCAAAAATTCTTGTCTTATATAAGGAATAACAGGATTATTAAAATCATGAATATCAATACCATAATCTGTATGATATAATTGAAAAGTACAATCATTAGTAGTTAATAAATCATAATAAGTTTCATAATCTTCTTTCTCAGTTTTTGTCATTGCTATTGTTAATTCAACAAATTGATATATTTCTTCACTATATAATCCCCTTATAGTAATATTATTATCATCAAAACAATATCTTTGATTTAATCCATAAGAATCAATAGAATCATTAAATTGATTATTAAAATGTTCTTTAGTACATAATGAATAATTAATTGGAGTTTTATAATAATTTGATTTCCCATTTATTTGAGTTAATTCAACATGATTTACAAATAATTTAAAATAATCATATTCTTTTCCAGATATTGGTCCTGCACATTTTAAACCAAAAGCATGTATTAAAGAATAATTTTTAAAATTAATTATTTCTGTTGAAGGTGTTTGTGTTTTATACGAAATTATATTCATATTTTCTCTTCTTATTAAACTTACAAAATTTATTATTATAAAATATACTGAAATGAGTAAATAAATCAAAAAAATAACTCCTCCTGTTATTGAATTATATTTTTCTTTTGTTTTGTAATGAAAATTAAATGTGGTACCAAAGAAATCACATGTTTTTAAAAAATCTTTAAATTGTTTTTCCATTTTATTTGTTTCAATTTATTGTTTTATAAAATACTGCAGATTTAATTCAAAAAATATTATATAATATTATTATAAAGTAATAATGAAAATAAAAATAAAAATAAAAATAAATGTAGCTTAATTAAATTAATTAAAGGCTTTCTTATTAAGTTTATTATTACTAAGTAGAGTTAATGATAAAATATTCATGAATTTACTAAGATCCTTGGAAATAAGAGCTTTTGAATGTAAATAATATAAAATTTGTATTATTTAATTTTTGTCGTTTCTTTTTTTTAACATTTTTTTTTCAAAATTAAAAAATGTTTATAATTTTGCAATCATAATATAATAAATATATATTTTAATATATTATATATTATAACAATTCAATAAATATTTAATATATTTTTTCTAAAAAATATATTAATTATCTTATCATATTCTTAATTTTATAATTAATAAAAACTTTTTAAAAAATAAATAAAAAAGCATATATTAAAATCAACCAAAAAAAAAAAACAAAATAAACAAGTAAAAAAATGGATAACTTTGAAATTCTCGAAAAACTAGGTGATGGAGCATATAGTATAGTATATAAAGTAAAAAGAAAAATAGATTCCAAAATATATGCATTAAAAAAGGTGAAACTACAAAATTTAAATGAAAAAGAGAAAGAAAATGCATTAAACGAAGTTCGTATATTAGCAAGTGTAAAATCTCCATTTGTAATATCATATAAAGAAGCATTTATAGAAGATTCTGATTCTTCATTATGTTTAGTAATGGAATTTGCAGATAAGGGTGATTTATATCAAAAAATAACAGAATTTAAAAAAATAGGTTGTCTCTTTGAAGAAGTAGACATATGGAGAATATTTATTCAAATGACTCGTGGTTTAAAAGCTCTTCACGATATGAAAATATTACATAGAGATTTAAAAAGTGCAAATATATTTTTAGAAAGTGACGGTTCCGCAAAAATTGGTGATTTAAACGTTTCAAAAGTGGCAAAGAAAGGTTTAGGTTATACACAAACTGGAACACCATATTATGCTAGTCCTGAAGTATGGAAAGATAATCCTTATGATAGTAAAAGTGATATTTGGAGTTTAGGTTGTGTGACTTATGAAATGTGTATGTTACATCCTCCTTTCAGAGCTCAAAATATGGAAGGTTTATATAATAAAGTAATTAAAGGACAATATGGAAAACTTAGTGATAAATTTTCCAATGATTTAGCTGAACTTATTAAAATGCTTTTAAAAGTTAATCCTAATGAAAGACCTTCTTGTGGTCAAATTTTAAAAAGTGATATTGTTAAGAAAAGATTAGAATATTTTCAAGCTCAAAGTGGTTTAGATGTTGATGGAAATGTTGATGAAAGTGAATTACTTAAAACTATTAGAATTCCTAAAAATATTTTATTTTTGACTGATAAATTACCTGGATCTAATTATGAAAATGATAAGAAAAAAGAAAATTTTAATAAAAAAAATACATTTCCTAATAACAATTTACCTAATATTAAAAAAAACATTGAAAATGGAAGTCAAAGGGAAAATAATAAGAATGACAAAGAGATTGAAAATAAAGTAAAAAAAGAACCAGAAGAAAAAAGAGTTATTAGAACTAAATCAATAGAAGGTGAAGCTAGGAAAGATAATAATAATATAATTAATCTTGAAATAAATAATAAAAAAGAAATTCCAGTAAATAATAAGTTATATAATATTGGTGTTAATAATAATATACAAAGGAAATATCATCTACAAAAAAAATCCAAACAACAAAAATATATTGAAGGATTAGGATTATCTGAAATATATAAGATATATGCTCCAAGCCTGGAAATTAATTATGGCCGTAGGGCAAATAAAAGATCTTATGAACATTACATCTATAAGAAACCAAATAATAATAACTATAACTATAATTATAATTATAATTACAATAATAATAGTAATGATTATCCTAAAATTATTCCTAACAGAAGATTAAATCCTATTAATATAAAACAAATAAGAAATATTGGAATTAAACTTTAGATTAATTATAAATAAATATTTCTTTATTTTTTATAAAAAAAGAAATATATCTTATTCAATAATTTTATAAATTAAATAATATTTTTAAAATTTTTTAATTTAATACAATTTTATTTATAATTAAATAAAAATTATAAAAAAATATTTTTCTGATTAATTATTTTATTTATTATAAATATTCATTATTAATTTTTTTTATATTCCAAATAGCATATTTAAAATCTTCATTTGAAAATGTATAATTAAATATTTTATCATTATAATCTTTATTAATATTTCTTTTATTACATTCATTAGAATAAAAATGTTCAATACCTAATTTTTTTCTTGTTTGAATAATATCATTTAATTTTATTTTTTTTAAATTTTTAACATTACAATCTGGAGTCTTTGGTCTTTTTTCTTCATTGATAAATTTTCTTTCAGAAACTGATAAATGATGAGAATTATTATATTCTTCTAATTCTTCTTCTCTCTTTTTTTTTTCTAAAAAATTTCTTCTTTTTAATATATAATCATTAATAAATGGAATTTGCTTTATAATATTTTTGAAATCATCTTTTATTTTTTTTTTATTTGTTTCTGGAAAAAATGTTATTCCTTTCATTTCTTTTTCAGAATTATTTTTAATTAATTTAGAAAGATTTCTCTTTTGTTTGTTTATAAATTTTTGATTATTTTCTAAAAAATTTAAAAAAAGTTGTTTATTGTTTTTAAAATTTAAAGTCATATTACCATTAATTAAAGAAGAATTATTTGTTGATTTACTTGTTTCATTTGTATGATTCTTTTTTTCTAAACTTAAATCATTTATTCTTTTATTTTTTGTAAAAAATTGAGGATGAAAGGAATAATTTTCTTTATTTGATAATTCAATTTTTTTTTTTTCAATTTTTTCATTTTTAAACATTTCTTTATCTCTACATCTTTCATATAAATCTATAAAAGGTGTTATATTTTTATTTTTATCTTTTCTAATTAAATTCATATTTAAATAATATGGACTGTGAATATTTTCACTAAAATAAATTGATTTATGTGGAGAAATTTTTTCTTTTTTCATTAATAATCTTCTTTGAGATGTTAATCCATTATTTTCTAATTTTTGATTTATTCTAATTGAATTTTTATTTAATTCTGGTTGGAAAGTAAAATTAGTTTGAAAATGCTTCTTAGAATTATTTTTTTTTATTTCACTTTTGTTTATATTATTATGATAAATGTTATATAAAGAACCAGTACTATTGTTTTTATTTAAATTTATATTTTTATTGTTTGAAAATGTTAGAATATTAGAAGTTTCTTTTATTGATATATTATCTATATCTTTTATTATTTCGTTATTTTTATTTTTTTCAGAATAATAGTTAGAATAAATATTATTTTCCTTTTGATAGTTTGTTTTACTATTTTTATTTTCATTATTCTTTTTATTTACATATCCTTTTTTTTTATTAAAATTTTTTTTTTCATTTTTATGAAGTTTTAAGTTATTATTATTTTTTTTAACTTCTTTATCTATATTTGAAAAAGACAAAAAATACTGCTTTAACTTTTCATCTAAATGAATATCAGGTTTAAGCATTTTAATTTAATCTTTTATATTTTCAAAAAAAAATAAATTAAAATTTAAAAAGGAATTTAATTAAAAATATAAAAATTTTATAAATACTAAATTTATAATATTTCAATTTTATTTGAAACTTCTTTAATTTTATCAAAATTATTTCCATAAGCTTTATTTAAATTAATTAAAGCTTCTTTTCCTTCATCAATATTTCTTAAAGTATCTTCATCTTTAACTGTAAAGCTTGTAATTCCCATACAACTTCCAATTTTATTAATAACATTAAAATAATTTAAAGCAATTAAAACAAAAAGTAAAAAAGGATAAAACCTTAAAATTTTTTCAAAAATAGTTTTAGATACTCCAGTTAAATTCTCATAACCATAAATTTGATAAATTTTAGCTTTTTCATTTTTTGAAATTTGAGTGAAATTAATACATATTGGAAACCCAATATTACACATCATATATGTAATAAAAAGAATTGAAAGTGAATCAGTTTGTCTATGACCATATATTCTACATAAAAACGAAACTTTCATTTGGAAAAGACTATAAAAACATAAATAAAATAAAAATAATATTTGAAAAATTATTATAAAATGATTTAAAAAAATTCTTTCTTTGTTAAAAATAAGAATATATTTAAAAGGTATAATATCTGCTAAACATGTTGATATTTCAGATAATAAAATAATAATTTCAAAAATAACAACAATAACCATTAATATTAATATTAAGATTTGTCTTATATATAAATAATAAAATTTTTGGAAACAAGATATTTCTAAATATTTTATTTTTTTATTAGCTAATTCTGGTGATAATGATTCTTTTTCAGGTTTTGTTTTTTTTAATTGAATTAAAGAAATGACTAAAAGCCATTTTTGATAAATTTGATTTTGTAAATAATTACTTCTTTGAAAATCTATTAATTCGCTTTTTAATTTTTTATTTAATTTTATTAAGTCTTTTTCATTATTAGCAATTTTAAAATCTTCTTTTGAAAAAGGAAAATCTTTAACATTAGTATTTTTATCTATTGAATTAAATAAATCATTTATATTCTTTTTAAAAGGTAAAAGTGGTGAATTACTTGATTTTTCAATTGTTTCTTTTGTATTTTTTAATTTATTATAATGCTTATTAAACTTATATTTTATTTCATATAAATTCTCTTTTAAATCCATAATTCTCCATTCAAAATATCTTTCTCTATTTTCATATAAATAATGAGAATATAAATCAGTTGGTAATTTAATTATTGAATATCCCATTAAAAAAAAGACTTGAAATAATCCCCAACATATAGACAATAAAATTATTAAATGTGGTAATTCATCGATAACTGAAATTCCTTTTTGAAACAATAAAAACACAGTTGCTACTATACCAAAAATGAAAAAAAATGCAAAAAATAATAAATTTGCTTTTATTGCATCTTTTAATTTATCTTTTTGATTAAAATAACCTGATTTTTCATAAGATTGAATTACAGGAATAACAAACCATGAAAGAATATATATAGTCCAATAATCAAAAGCATAAATATATTTTATTATTGTTGTTTCTTTAGTTTCCTTTTTTGAATCATTTTGCATTGAAAAGGTTATATCATAAGGTAATAAAACTATTAAAACAAATGTTAGAAACCAAGTTAAAATTGATACTATTGATACTATAATGTTTGTTCCTTTTCTTACATAATAAAAATATAATAATATTGTAAGTATTAAGCATATAATTGATTCTAAAAATAAATATTTAATCCAATCATCCATTTTTGAAAATAATAATTATTTTTAAATAAGATAAATGTTTTAAATTTTTTATTTATTTTTTTTATTCGATTATTTAATTTATATATCCCATATTTTGATTAAAGAATCGTTTGAACAAGAACAATATCTTTTATCTTTTAAAAGAATAATACAATTAATATTATCTTCATGAACATTATCAACTTCATTGATAATTTTATTTTCATTTATACTTCTTTTAAAAATCTTTCCATCTGAATTTCCATAAATTAAAATATCATTATTAACACATAATAAATTAGAACTTAAATTAACATCTTTTTGAATAATCTCAGAATTCTTCATAAATTCATTTTCATCTTCATCCAATTTAAATTCTTTTTTTAAAAATAAATTATTTTCACTTCCAAAAATAAATAAATTATCATTAATAAAAATAAAAAAATTAATAATTTCACTTAAATTAAATATTTTTAAGCAATTTCCATTATAAATATCCCAAATTCTAATAGTTTTATCATCAGAAGAAGAAATTAAATTATCATTAACATTTAATTGTGAAATACAAATAACTAAAGCATTATGTCCTTTTAATATTTTTTTAGACATTCCTTTATTAACATTCCAAATAATAATATTATTATCTCCTCCTCCAGAAACAAGAGATTTATCTTTTAAAATATATAAGCAAAGAACCCATTGATCATGTTCACATAATTGAAGAATACATTTTTTTTCTTTTAAATTCCATATTCTTATTGAAGTATCAAAACTACCAGAAGCTATTTTTTCATTTGATAATTCTATCACACATGTTACTCTTGCAAAATGTTCTTCAAATGTCATTATATTGTTATATGTATTAATATCCCAAATTCTTATTGAACTATCATCTCCTCCTGTTAATAAATTTCCATTTGATAATTGAATTAAGCAATTTATACATCCTATATGTCCTTTTAATTCTATTTGATTCATTTGTTTTTTAATTTTTTTTTAATTTAATTTTAATATTTTATTTTTTTCCTTAATCATATTATTTTAATTGCTTTTTTTCTAGAATTTTTCTTAAATTGAATTCATATGATTTATATATTTTAAAATATTTAAATTTTTATTTATTTTTTTTATTATGTCAAGACAAGCTTTTCAAATAGAAAAACCAGAACCAGAAAAAAATGAAAGAGGATTAAGATATATTACTGAAAAATATTGTTCGAAATTATGTGAATATTTCGGAGGATATGAATATCCTCATTTAAATGCTCGTTTATATCTTCATTTTCAAGGTTTTCATAAAATTGAAAATTTAGAGAAATTTGTAAATTTACAAGTATTATATCTTGAAAATAATTTAATTGAAAAAATAGAAAATTTAGAAGGTTTACAATATTTAACATGTTTATATCTTCAGAATAATTATTTAACAAAAATAGAAGGATTAGAACATAATAAAAATTTAGTTATATTAAATTTAAGTGGAAACAAAATTAAAAAAATAGAAAATGTATCAAATTTACAAAAACTAGAAAATTTCTACATAGAAAAAAATTATTTATCCTCATTTGAAGATTTAGAAGAATTATTAGAATTAAAATCTTTAACTTTATTAGATATTCAATCAAACAGAATAGAATCACATTCAAATGAGATAATAAATTTATTATCTCAATTAAATAAATTGAAAGTATTATATTTTAAAGGAAATGATGTAATAAGAGAAATAAATAATTATAGAAGAACATTAATAATAAAATTAAGATATTTAACTTATTTAGATGATAGACCAGTAAGAGAAGAAGATAGAATTGGTGCTGAAGCTTATTTAAAAGGAGGTTTTTCTGCTGAAAGAGAAGCTAGAGAAAAATATAGATATGGAATTGAAGGACAAAAAAAAATGCTAAGTGAAGAAGAAAGAAAAAAGAATAAAATATTAGCTGAAGAAAGAAGAAAAAAAAATTTAGAAAATCTAAGAAATGCTTATGAAAAAAGAAAAAATGAATTAGAAGATAAAAAAAGAAATTTAATGATTGATTATGAAAATAATCCTGATAAAAGAGATAAATTAACTTTACAATTACAATCTATTGATTATCAATTAGAAGAAAATGCAAAAAATAGATTTGAAATAGAAGGAAATGAAGGAAGTAAAATATCAAATGATGAAAATAAAAAATTATTTAAATATGAAAAATGGATGGATGATATTTTTGAAAGAGAAGTCATTGAAAATTATTTTGATTTTAATAAAGCTTTAAAATTAATTAAATTAGATTTAGCAAAAAAAAATGTTGAAAATATTGATTTATTAAGTGAATTAGATTTAAGAAATAAATGGACTGAATTTGAATTTTTAAAGTTTAGAAAAGATGAAGATAATAATTCTTACTTTATTAAAAAAGATGATGTTTTATTTGAAGAAGAAAAAAGAAAAAAACAAGAGGAAGAAGATTATATTAAACAAAAAGAAGAAGAAGAAAGAAATAAAAGTGTTACTATTAAAATAAAAGAAGAAGAAATTAATGAAGATGATTATAATAATAATAAAAAGAATGAAGAAGATTTAGATGAAATTGATACTTCTTCTTCTAAGTTAATAAAGAAATTGCAATCAAATAAAGATGATTTAGATGCTATTGACTAATAAAATATAGAATTTAATTTTATTCAATTAATAAATGTATTTTTTATATAATTGGAATATTTATCAATTTTTCCATATTTTTATATAAATCTCTAACAAATAAAAAAAAGATTCAAATGTTTCTGTTTTAAATTCCAAACTAATAAAAGATTAATATTGGTTTAAAGTATTAAATAATTAATTTTCTATAAGAAATAAACAAGATCTTTATCTTTTTTTATTATTGTTTTTTGAAATAACTATGTTTCTTCATTTGATAACCTTTTTTTAGTGAAAATATAACATTTCTATTATCATATATGCTATAAATATGGCATTCTCTTTATTATAAGTGTAAACACCTAATTAATTTTGATTTTTTTCATTTTTTAATTTTAACTTTAATTTTAAGTAGAATTAATTTAAATCATTCGTTTCATAAAATTATCAATTATTATAAAATAATTTGAATTATATAAACTAATTCTAACTTGAAAAGTTTAAATATAAACATATTGATATTTATTCTTTAAACAAAAAAATATTTCAGAATATCTAAAAGAATTATACAAATTACAAGAAGATATAATTATTTATTTTTAAATGATAATAATAAAAGATCTTTAAATATGATAATTTCCCAATAATTTTTTACATTTGTTTTATTTATTAATATTATTAATCTTAAATTTTTTATCAAATAATTTAATTCTATTATTATTTCCTTTTTGATTTTCCTTCTTTTTTTTTCATTATATTCTGATAAAATTCAACAAATATTATATCAGGAATTCTATAACTCTCAAGTAATTTTTCTATTTTAAAATTTATTTCTTTGGTTTTTCTTAATTTTTTCAAATTAATATTGTTTATATAATCAATCACTCAAAATGTGCTTTTAATTTATTGATTATATATTTTTATTTTAGATTTTTCAATTAAAATATTAAAGAAATAATGATTTCCTATATATTTTTAAATGTATATTTTCCTTTTAAATAAAATAATTAACAAGGAAAAATTAAATTAAATAATAATTAAATAATTGAATAATGAAATTCCTACGATACTTTGATTTTTTTTTCTTGAATATATTATTTTCTTCCGTTTTTCTCTGTAATTATTCTTTATCAGAAATTATTAAAAAATCAAATTTAATTCTTTTCAATAATAAAATTAAGGAATCTTTACAAGAAATTTCATTAAAATTAAAAGAAAAGAATATTAAACATATTACATCATTATATGGAATAAATGAAAAACTTGAATTGAAATATATTCATCAAAAAAATAAATCAAAATTATATTTTTATGATTTATATAATTTTAAAAATGGAATAAAAACATTTTTAAAAGGTGAACTAAAGATTAAAAATAATCATTTTAACTTATTAAATATCATTTATAATGAAATGACTAAATCAAATAATATAATAATTAAGAGTTTTAAAAAATTAAAATTAAGAAAAAATACAGATTCAGTATGTTCTTCAATATTATATTTTTCAAATGAAGATCCTTCAAAACAGTTTTCAATTCAAAATATAATAAAAGAAACAAATAAACAAATTTATTTTACTGAAATTAATTCAATTATATTAAAATATCCAGAAAATACTATAATAAAAAAGAATGAAAAGTTTGATGTTTCTCAAACATTTATATTTAAAAATACAGAAAATTCTCAAAATAATATATCATATAAAATTTCTATAAATGAAAAAGAAGAAAAATCATGTTTTTTAAAATTTCAAGAATGTTATTTTTCATGTAAAGAATGTATTCTAAAAGGAGATTCAAATAATCATTTATGTAATTCATGTAAAAACAACTATTTTCCTTTAATGATTAATAAATCAAATACATATAACTGTTATAAAAATACAACATTATTAGAACATTATTACTTTGATGAAATAAAACAAATTTTTTTAGAATGTGGAAAAGAATGTTTAACATGTTTTGATAAGTCTAATATATATGATACAAATTGTTTAATTTGTGATTATAATAATCATTATATTCCTTCAATATATGATAATTCAAATTGCATAAAAGAATGTGAAAAAGGACATAGAGTTTATATTACTAAGAATAATAATTTTAAAATATATCATTGTACAGAAGATGATATTTGTCCTGAAGATTATCCAATTTATAATGAAACATTAAATGAATGTTTAGATGAATGTAATGATAATAAATATATATATAAAAATATTTGTGTTGATTCTTGTCCTGATGATTCTTTAATTGATGAATTACATAAAAGATGTTATAATATTCCAAAAAAATTAACTAATTTAACTAAAGAAATAGGAGAAATTATTTTATCAATTCCTCATGATATTGAATTAATATTTAATCATGGTAAAATTAAAGTTACTGTTTATAATAATTCATTCTCTGAAAATTTATTAATTAATTTTACAGAATGTTTAAGAGTTTTTGAAAGTGTTTATAATTTAAATGATATAAATGAATATTTAATATCAAAAATAGAATTTATTCAATCTAATTCAGCAGTGAATAAATTTGAATATTTAATTTTTGATGAAAAAGGAAAATTATTAAATTTAAGTGTATGTAGTGAATTAAATGTAAAAGTACATTATATAATAACAAATGAAACAAATATTGATTTTGATCTTGCCAAAACATTTATGGAGAAAGATATAGATATTTTTAATGAAGAAGATGATTTTTTTAACGATATTTGTGTAAATTTCACAAGTGAAAAAGGAACTGATGTTACATTACAAGATAGGAAAACATTATATTATCAAAATATTTCTTTATGTGATAAAGATTGTACATATTTACAAATAGATTTAAATAATAAAATAGTTGAATGTGTTTGTCCTATTAATTCAATAATTAATTCAGATCTAAATGAAAAAGAAGATGAAGAGGAAGATAAAGATGAAAATGATTTTTCAATCACTTCTAATAATTATGAAGTTATTTTTTGCTATAATAAGGTATTTGATTCTACAATTTTAAAAATTAACATTGGGAATTTTATTATGATATTTATTGGATTAATTTATAGTATTTTAATAATAGAATATATCATTAGAGGAAGAAAAAATATTGCATTATATATAGTTATAAATAAATACTCAAATAAAAATAATAATCCACCTAAAAAAAATTCAATGATTTTAAATGATAATATTCAAAAGCATTGTAAATGTAAAAGTACAATATTAGAAGAAGAAATTAATTTTGAAGAAAAAGAAAATAAAGAAATAATGGGAAAAGAAAAAGAATTTGAAAAAAATGAAAGAAAAAGGAAGAATATAAATATTTTAATTTCATTACACAATAATTACATTGCAAAATCAGATTATTCAAATAATAAAACTTTAGCTTTATTAAATTCTGAAAGAAATAATAATCCAAATAATAATAATACTATAAATAATGTATCATTAAATCATGAAACAAATTTAACAATAAAATCAAATACAAAAAGAACAACAACAACTTTTATTTTAGGTCCAAGTGAAAATAATAAAAAACATAAAAAGAAAAATAATATTATTGAAGAACCTAAAACTTGTTTGGAATATGAAGAAATGTCATTTCAATCAGCATTATTATATGATCATAGAAATATTTTTTATGCATATTGGGAAGAATTAAAGGATAAACAAATATTTTTATGTTTATTTTTTAATAAAGGTTTAATGCTTAAACAATTAAAAATTGCTTCTTTTATTATTGCAACTGCTACTGATTTTTTTTTTAATGCTTTTTTTTACACTGATAAATTTATTTCTAAAAATTATGAAGAAGGAGCTTTAGAATATGCAGTTACACTTCCAAAAACAATTTTATCTTCTATTTTAGCACAATTATTTTCTTGTTTTTTAGATTATTTAATTAGTTCAAAAATGATATTATTGTTTTTAAAGAAAAAAAAAAAGAAAAATGATATTTATTATAGACAATGTAATTCACTTATTTCAATGTGTATTTGTAAAATTAGAGTTTTTATTGGAGTTACTTTTTTTTCATTAATATTTTTTTGGTATTATATTACTGCTTTTTGTGCTGTTTATCAAAATTCTCAAATTAATTGGATTAAAGATACTTTAAATTCTTTTTGGATTTCTTTATTAACTCCTCTTGCTTTATGCTTTATTTCCCTTCTTTTAAGAAATATTTCTTTAAAGAAAAAAAATAAAATTTTATACAATATAAGTAAAATATTAATGATGATGGTATAATATGAATTAAGAGGATAAAACAAATAATTATTTTTTAAAGAAATAATAAATATATTTAATAATGTAAATTAAATGTATTCTCTTATATTTTAATTTTAATATTCAAAATATAGTTAATAAAATATATATTTAATTTCATATAAAAAAATGAATATAATAGAATTTCAATTTTATAATGAGACTAAAAAAGTACTAATTGAAAATGAGAATTATAATTTTTTTAAAGAAACAATTAAGAAATATTTTTTGATTGATGACCTATCAAATTTAGACATTTTTTATTATGAAAATCCAGATTCAAAAGAAAAAACAAAGATAAAGGATGAAGAAAGTTACAAGTCTTTTATGAAATTAGACAGAAGTTATAAATATGTTTATATCACAAATCCAGAAGTTGAAAATCCTTATGAAAAATATTTAGATGAAAGAATCTCAAATTTTGAGCCCTCTGATTCTTCAATAGTAAAAGAAATTGAATCTACATTCAATCAAATAAAAAAATTATTTCTGCAAATTTATGATATTATTTGGTTTAAAATTTCTGAAAATGTAAAATCTTCAAATGAAAAAGTAATGAAAATTAACTATGATGAAATTGAAGAGGGAAATATTAGTAATAATATTTTATGTGTCTTTTGTAATCAAGAAATTAAAACTAAATTTTATTTTAAATGCCCTGAATGTAGTAATTTAAATATTTGTCAAATATGTGAATATCGTTTTAAAAATTTAAATTATCATGAACATGAATTTTTATATGTTTGTCAAGGAAAAGAAAAAAATTCAGATTTTAATTATGAAAAAGAAACTCGTATTTTTAAAAAAGAAGAAATACTTGATTTAATAAAAAAACAAAATCCACGTATTGATCAGGATTATAAAGTAGAAATCGTTTCTGATTTGGTTTATAATATTAATTTCTCTGAAAAATTAGAAGAATTAGAATTATCTGTAAAATATAAAAATATTGGAGAAAGTAGAATATCTAACGCTTTTTCATTTGTCAGAATAACTTTTGGTCAGGAACAATGGTATAAAGATTTACATCAATTCTTACTTTTTGAGAAAAGTAATGTTAGTGTTCCATTGATTGATGCTGGAGAAACTAAGGAAATTAAATTTAAAGTTAATGTGAAAGATAAAAAACCTGGGAAATATTATTGTTTAATGACTTTAAAAAGAAAAAATTATTGGATTGAAGATACAACTTTAGTATTTGAAATAAATATTAATTTAGTTGTTGATGATTATTAAATATTTTATGAAAAAAAATCTGTTTTAATTTCATTATTTCATATAAATATAAAAAATTAATTATTTAAATGAATAATAATATATTTAAAAATTGTCCAAATATAATTAATTTAAAAATATGAATGATTAAAAAATAACAAAAATGAATCATTTGAATCAAAAAAGAAAAAGGGAAAATTATTATTATTATGAAGTAAACCCAAATTTACCAATATATGATAAAGTAGAAGAGATAATAGAATCAATAGAAAAATATCAAGTAATAATAATAACAGGTGCAACAGGATGTGGTAAAACAACTCAAGTTCCAAAAATGATATATTTTAAAGCAAAATCTCAAAAAAAAAATGTTAAAATTCTATTAACTCAACCAAGAAGATTAGCAGCTGAAAGTATAAAAAGAACATTAGATAAAGAAATTAAAGATCTTAATGTTGTTGGAGTTCAAATTGCTGCTAAAAATTTATGTAATCCTAATAATTCTATTTTTGTTAAAACAACTGGTATTTTTCTTGAAGAATTAATACATAAAAATTCTCATAATGTTAAATATTCTCATATTATTATCGATGAAGTTCATGAAAGAGATATTAATATTGATTTTGTTTTAATATTAGTAAGAAAATATATTAAAGAACATCCTAATGTTAAATTAATTTTAATGAGTGCTACTATTTCTCCTGAAATTTTCGCAAATTATTTTTCTATTACTGAAATTAATAAAGTAAATAATCAATTTCCAAAAATTGAAAAATTATTAAATGTGAAAATTGAACAATATAATAACTATTATGATGATGATGATTGGTATTTAAAAAATGAGAAAAAAGAAGATGATAGAAAAGAAACAAAATTATTATATGATGCTGCTAAAATAATAAAGATTATAAAACCTAATTTTATTGTTCAATTTTTTTATTTAAATGAAATAATAGAAAATTTAAATAAAACAAGTTTAAAATTAAGTCAAGAATATAAAAATAACTTAATGATAAAAAAAATAGAATTTAAACCTACATTCGATATAAACAGTCCAGAAGTAAGTAAACATATATATGAAATATGTAATTATTTAATTGAATTAATTCATACATTAAAAGTATTTGGAACTCAAAATGATTCAATATTAATCTTTTTACCAGGAATTGCCGAAATAACAGCATTAAAGAATTATATAATTCAAAATTTTTCAAGAATAAATGAAATAAAATTTATAATATTACATTCTAATGTAGATGAAGAAATTCAATTTGGTGTTTTTGAAGCATCAAAATTAAGAAAAATAATATTAGCAACAAATATAGCAGAAAGTTCAATAACAATTCAAGATACATCTTTCATAATAGATTTTTGTTTATTAAAAGAATTATATTATCAAACAAGAAATAAAAGAGAATGTTTAAATTTAAAATGGGCTTCAATTGCAAGTTTAAATCAAAGAGCAGGAAGAGCAGGAAGAGTAAAAAATGGTTTTTGTTTTAGGTTAATAACAAGAGAATTTTTATCTCAATTAAAAAAATATCCTTCACCTGAAATATTAAGAATTCCTTTAGAAAAAGTAATATTAAAATTAAAAATATATAATTGCGGTGAACCAAGAGATATATTACATCAAGCAATTGATAAACCTTCTGATTTAGCAATTGATCATTCTATAATTAATTTATTTTATTATGGTGCTTTAAGAGAATGTGATAATTCTGAAAGTGGAATTTTAACTACTATTGGTAAAATTTATGCTGAATTACCTATTGATATTAAATATTCAAGATTAATTATGTTAAGTAGAGGTTTTAATATGATAGATTTTGGTATTATTGTTGCTTCTATTTTATCTCAAGATAAATCTATTTTTAAGGAATTAAATATTAAAAATTATTCAAGAGAATTATTCTATAAAACTATTTGTAAATATTGTAATAATAGTAATTCTGATATTATTGGAGCTTATAGAGCTTTTAGAGATTGGTTTAAACAATTTGGTTTTAAATTTGAACAAATTTATATGAAAGGAATGAGGAGATTAAGAATTGAAGAAAAAAATATGATTAATTATATGAAAAAATTTTGTAAAGAGAATTATTTAAATTTTAAAGTTTTAAGAGAAGCTGTAATTATAATTGCTGATATTAAAAAAAAATTAAAGAGATTAAATATGTATTATGATTATGAATCTAGTGATATTAAAATTCCAGATAATGAAAATACATATTTAAAAATGAAATATATTATTGCAGGAGCTTTCTTTGGAAATATGTTAAAAGGTGAATATTACTCTAAAGAAGATATTCAATTAAAAAGAAATTATTTTCAAAAAGATTATACAAATTATTTATTTATTAAAACAAATAATAAAAATTCAAATTTAGTGAAAATTAAATTAGAAGAAAAATATGGTAAAAGTAATGATTTTAAAGAATTTTCAAAATCTAAAGATGAATGTGCAATTGAATATTTAGATTCAAATGGTTTAATTAATGAAAAAATATATAAAGAAATATTATTTATAACATCAAATAGAGTAAGAGAAAATTTTACATTAAATAATCCTGAAAATGACTTTAATTCCCCATTTTATAATATTCAAGAAGTGAATTTTTGTTTTAAAATGTCATTTTATGATAATTTTTTTTTTCAAAAAGTGTTTTTAGATTCAAGTAGTATAAACCATATTACAATAGAAAAAAATGAAGAAAATATTCCTTTATATAATTTTGTCTATGATTCATATTTCCAAACAAGAGTTAAACCAATTGCAAAATATATTACTTCTTTACCTCAAATTCCTATGATTGATATTTTATTAAATTTAATTTTTTGTCCAAATGCAATTTTTATTCCTAATGGAAAAGAAACTCAATATAAATCTTATTTATTAAATGGTCAAAAGAAAGATTTTAGTCATTTATTTTGTTCATTAGATGTTCAAAATATAAATGCAATTAGAATTTCTTTAAATAAATTAATTTTTAATATAAATGGAAATTACAATGCAATATTTATTGCAATGGAAAAAAATTTTGCACAGTTAATAAATAGAAAAAGATTTAAAATTATTAAAAAAGATACTTGGAATACACTTTTATATAAATATTTCCCTTCAACTTGGCAAAATTATTTTAATAATCAATTAAATGAAAATCAATTAAATGAAGAAATATTAAAATTTCAAAATAATTATAGAGAAATATATTCAAATCAAGAAATTAACGATAATGATTTTTTTCAACCTTTAAAGCATTTATCAATAAAAGAAGATTATAGATTATGGACAAAAGAAGGACAAGAAAAATTAAAAGAAGAAAGATATTTATATAATCAAATGAAGAATAATTTTTTTGAAAATATTAAAGAAAGAAAAAAAATATTTGAACAAACACAACCAGAACTTTATTGTAAACAATGTGGAAAAAAAACTGGATTTATATCTCAATTAGATGGAATATCATTATTACAGAAAAATGGTGAAGATTATATAAAAACAAGTTATACTTATGGAATAAATAAAATACCAATAAATAAATTAAAAGAAAAAGAATTAGATATTGATGATTATATTATTGGTTATAGAGCTTCTAATGATAATGATCCTGATTATTTTTTATTATGTCCTTTAAATTTACATGTTATTGGTTATTGTATTGGTGAGCAAAATTTTTTTTCTGAAGAATCACAAATTTTAATTAAATTATTTGGAATTGATGAATTCATTGATTTTGATAAAGAATATTTAAAAAATGATCAAAGGAAATTAAAACCTTTAATTAGGAAAAGTAAAATGAAATTGTTTGAAGAAATTAATTCTTTATCAGTTTGTGAAATTTGTGAATTTGATGCTCAAAAAATTGCTTTTGAAGAAATGAATAAAAAGCATAATGATGAAATTAATAAATTTGGTGAAAGAATTTGTGGAACTAATATGAATTTAGAACATGTAATGAAAGAACATGAAATTTTATTTACTAATGAATTAATTAGTAATCAACAATTAAAAAAAATAATTTATGAAAATGCTTCTAAAAAATTTTTAGAACATTTAAAAACAAATTTACATATTTTAAATATGAAAGAATTAGAAGATGAAAAATTTGAATAATTCATTTGTTTAATTATTATAATATATTATTAATTTAATGTCTATAAAAATTTTATTTTAAACTCAATTTAATTTTTATTTTTGAAATATTAAATAAAATTAACTTTGACTATTTATTAATATGATTTTACTAATTTAATATTTTAAAAAAAAAACATTTCAAAAATACCAAACAATTTTTTAATTAATTTTTTTTATTGATTTCTTTATCTCTTCTGAGACAACATCCATTATCTTTTTGTACTTTATTTTTCTTTAATTCAAAATTCTCCTCTTTAGCTCCATCATTATCATTGATAAAATCTTTTTTATAAATTTCAATAATTTTATCAATTAAACATTTAAAAGTTTCTTCAACATTTATATTTTGAGAAGCACTAATTTCAAAAAAGGGAAAATTATGTTTATCTGCTAAATTTTTTCCATCATCATAATTAATAATTCTACTATCATTTAAATCAATTTTATTACCAACTAAAATTAAAGGAAAAGATTTGATATCTTTTTTAGTATCAATTAAATCAATCCATTCTTTTACACTTTCAAAAGATTTATTATTTGTAATATCATAAAGAATAATTGCTCCTAAACAATTCTTTAAAGGAACTAATATTTGTTCTCTATATTTTTCTTGTCCTGCTGTGTCCCATATTTTAAGTTTAATTGTTTTTTCTTTTCCATCAATATTAACATTTATATTTTTTATTTTAAATTCATAACCTATTGTTGATAAAGTATTTTCATTAAATTGCTGAGATGTATATTGAGTTATTAAACTTGTTTTTCCAACATCTGTATTACCTAATATTACTATTGGAATGAATTGACGATATATTGTTGACATTATATTTTTATATTATTATTTTAAAATAAATTAAATACTTCTCTAATAATATAATTAATAATTTTTTATGAAAAAATCAGAAAAAACTTTTTCTCATAAAAACTTATCATATTCTCCTGAAAAATCAGGGAAAAAAATATCAAATTCTAATTCTTCTTCTTTGTTACAAATTAAACAAATAAATTTTGAAAAAGAAGGAGATAATTCTAAAAATAAAGATAAACAAATTTATAATTCTTTTTATTCTTTAAATGAAGAAGTAAAAAATAATGCAAATACTCAAAGAGATATTAATAGTGAATTATATGAAAGATTAAGAAATGAAAGTGTTGGTTTTATTAAAACTTTATTAAGATTAAAACAAAAAATGAATAATCAAAATAAAATTTATTTTAGTCAAGAAAATAAAAGAATAAAAAATAATGATGAAAAAATAGAAAATTTAAAAATGAAAAATCATAATAAATTTCCTTTGGAAATATCTCCTTTAAATGAAAGAGAAAATAAACCAATTAAAATATTAAATTCTTTTAAAAAAGTAAATTTTACTGAAAATATTAAAATTAAAAAGAACAATGGTAAATCAAAAGAAAATTTTTCTTTAAAATCTTCAGTATCAACTCCAGGAAAAGACAAAAAGACAAGAGTATTTTTTTTCTCAAAAGAATTAATGATTAAACAAAGAACAATAAGTGCAATTCCAAATAATTATAATATTAAAAACATGAATAAAACTCCTCAAAAAAAAAAGAAAAATAAAAAATCTTTATCTACTCAAAATATTATTAGAATAGGTAAAAATGGAAATTATTTTGATAATAATCAAAAAATTACAATGAAAAATAATCCTAATTATAAATTCATAAAAGAAATAAAAGAAAAAAAAATAAATAATCAAATAAATAAAACAAAAGACTTAGTAGAAAAAAATAAACCAATCCCTACTGCTGTAATTGATTTATTTAATGATTCTTTTAATAAAGATAAGGATAATACTAAAAATGTAAATTGTAATATTAAAAGACTACATTTCACTCATAAAAAATTTAAGAAAAATTGAAATTAAAAAGATTATATATTTTTTGAGTTTTTTATATAATATATTAAATAATACTCTTAATCAAGTAATATATAATATTCCTTTAGTATAAAAATAAAAAATATAAAATCCAAATTTAATTTTTTCTAAAAAGAATAATAAAAAATAAAAATATTTTAATTTAATAAAATAACTTATTCAAATAATTCTCTTAATAATATATTCTTGATAATAATTGAATATATAAAAATTTTTTATGGGAGTAAACTGTTGTCATAATATAGAAAAAAATTTAACATTTGAAAATATTGATGATATATTTATAAGCGGTCCTCCAAAAATAACAACTCCAAAAAAAATAGAACCAATAATATCAGTTCAAACTGAAGAAATAAAAGATAGTGAGAGTAAAAAAGAAGATGAAGAAAGTATTAAAAATAATAATAATTCAGTAGCAATTAATAAATTAGCATTTAGTAAAGGTTCTACTAAGAATGAAACAATAAGTAATCAATCTCAAAGAAAAAAATTTAAAAAAGAACATAGAGATATTGAATTAATAAATGAAAAATTAGAAAAACCTGAAAATATAAAAGAATTATTACAAGAACATAAATTAATTTTAAATGGTATGGATGATTCATTGATTAATTTAATTATTAATTGTATTAATTTTTTAAGAATTAAAAAAGATGTTATATTCTTTGATCGAAATTGTAAACAAGATGAATTGTATATTATTACTAAAGGGAAAATAAATGTTGTGTTAAATTCTAAAATTTATATTTATGGTAAAAATACTTTTATAAATACAAATTTATTAAGAAAAACTAATGAAGATTTTTATTTAAAAGCTTATACAAATCATATTCAATTATTTTCTTTAAAATTTGATAAATATAATAATATAATTAAAGAATTTAACGATAAATTACTTGAAGAAAGATTTCTAATAATTAAAACAGTTTATTTATTTACTAATTTAGATAGAAAAAGTCTTAATTTTATTTGTCAAAATTCTATTATTCATAAAATAAAAGAAAGAAAATTATTAATTGAAGAAGATAATACAAATGATTCAATTTATATTTTAGTTGATGGAAGGATTATTATTTCAAAAGGAGAACAAGTTATAAAAAAAATATCTTCCTCTAATTATGTTTTCGGAGAAATAAATTTATTTAGAAAAGAAACTAAAAACTACTTTTCATATTATGCACAAGAAAATAGTGAAGTATATGAAATAAAATTTCAAACATTAAAAGAAACTTTTAACACAAATTTTTATTCTGAAAAAATAATAAGAAATATTGCAGTAAATAGTGTTAAAAAGTGTGATATTTTAAATCAATATTTTTCAATAAGTAATATTGATAATTTATTACAATTATTTGATTTAAAATATTATTGTAATGATACAATAATTAATAAAAGACAAACTAAAATTTTATTATTTTTATGTGGTAATATTTATTCTTTAATAAATAATAAAAAACAAACTTTATTAATTCAAAGAGGTGATATAATTAAAGATGCTTTAGCATCAAATAATATAATTTTAGGATGTGATGAAACTTTAGTTTTAGAAGCTAATTGGTATGATATATTAAAATCAATAAAATTTTATACAATGCAAAATTTTACTTTATATGAAATAATAAATTTACTTCGTCAAAATTTGGAAAATAAATTTAATAAAAGAAATTTATCAGAAATAAAATTTTTAAGAATAGCAGAATCCATTAAATTAAGAAGATTTCAAACAGGAGAAATATTAATAAAAGAAGGTCCAATAAGTGATAAATATTATATAATAGTAAATGGAAATGTGAGTGAAATGGTAAATGATATGGAAATAAGAATTTTAAATAAATTTGATTCTTTTGGAGATATTATTAATAAAGATGAAAATTATCAAATAAGACCAACTTATATAGCAAAAAATGCAGTGACTTGTTTTTATATTGAAAAAAATAAATATGAAGCAATAATGGAAGGAGATTTCTTAAAGCAATTTCATAGTATAATGGAAAATGAAAATGGGAAAAAAAATACAAATAATAAAATGATACAATTAGAACAATTATATTATATTAGAGATTTAGGACAAGGTTCTTATGGTAAAGTATATTTAGTTGCTTCTTCATTTTCAAAACAATTTTATGCTTGTAAAACTGCAGAAATTCAAGCAATGGCTTTAAATCCTGAAAGAGCTCAATATTATTTAAATGAAAAGAGTATAATGAATAATTTAGAATTTACATTTATTGTTACTTTATATAATACATTTAAAACTAGAGATTATATATTTTTTTTATTAGAATATATTCATGGAATGACAATGAGAAATTATTTAGATACATATAAAAAACAAGATACTTTAAGAAATTTAGATGAAGTGAAATTTTATGCAATAATAATAAGTTTAATAATAGATTATTTACAAACAAAGAGAATAATTCATAGAGATTTAAAGCCAGATAATTTAATAATAGATCATAAAGGATATTTAAAAGCAATAGATTTTGGAATAGCAAAAGATATAACAGGAAAAGATAATACAAATACAATAATAGGAACATGTAAATATATGGCACCAGAAATAATAAATGGAAAATCATATTCTTTTTCAGTTGATTATTGGTCAATGGGAATAATATTATATGAATGGTTTTATGGAAAAGTTCCTTTTGGTTATGGAATTGAAGATCCTATTAAAATTTATAAAGAAATTAATGAAAGAACACCTATTTTACCTTCTGATCTTAAAAATGAAAAATTTAATGATTTTCTTAAATGTCTTTTAATGAAAAATCCTAAAAAAAGAATTAAAGATTTGGAAAGAATTAAAAGACATCCTTTATTTGAAAAGATGGATTTTGATAAAGTTTTAAAAAGAGAATTTCCAGCTCCTTTTATTCCTAAAACTGAACCTATTATACAATTAAATGATAATAGTTTTTCTTCTTATACACATTTTACTCAATTTATGAAAAATCATGTTTTTTGCTCTTCTACAGAATTAGATGAATTAATTCAAAAGAATTATCAAGCTGAAGATTTATTAAGTGATTTTTAACTTTTTTTATAAATGTTTTATAAAGGATATCATTTGATTATATTTTAAAATAAAGTATTATTATTTTATAATTTAAAATAATATATTATAATATTTTATTTACTATAAAATAATTAAATAAAATATTTTTTTTAAATTGAGAAAATTTAAATAAAAAATTTAAGGAGTTACTTTATTTTTATTGGGGGCATTGTATTTAACATAAATTAATATAACTATAATAATAATAATAATTATCAATCCTCCTCCAATCCAATAATATTTATTACTGATGAATCTAGAATTTTTATATTTTTCTAATTCTTCATTTCCATTAATGATGTTATCTTCTATGCTATCTACATTACTTCCAATATTATTTATTAAATCTTCTCCCTTTTGAGTTAGTTTTTTAATATTTTCACTAATTGTTAAAATATTTTTACTTTTTTCTAATAATTGTTGATATTCTTTTTGTTCCATTTTTAATTTTTCTTTATTTACTGATTTTTCTTTTATTTGAAAAGTATTTTTACTTTTTCTTTTATCAAAACTGGAACTTATTTCTATTTCTTCTAATTTATTTTCTGCTTGTTTAATTTTATTTTCAAATTTTTTATATAAATTTTGAGATTGATGAGAAATTAAAGATGATATTTCTAATAAAGATGATAAAATATTTTCTTCATTATTAAAATTTACATCTTCTTCTTCTTCTTTGTATTTTTTTTTATTTATTATCTTTTTATTTGGTTTTATATTTTTTTTTGTAAATGATTGAATTGATGTCATTCCTTGTGAAAATTTTTTCATATTTTTTTCTAATTCTTCAAATTTATCTTTTATTGAATTTACTGATTCTTTTTTCTTTTTTTTTAAATCTAATTTATCAATATCTTTATTTAAATCTTTAATAAGATTTAAAATTTGTTTTTTATTTTTTTGTAATTCTTGATAATCATTTTCTATTTCTCCTTTAAGTAAAGGAACTAAATTAGAATCAAAATAATCCATTTAAAATATAATAAACAAGTTTTATTTTTTTATTTTAATAAATTAAATGCTTAATTAACATTCTAAATAATTATTAATAATTATTTTATTTCTTAAATATATTTTTACCTTTTTCAAAAAAAAATAGTTAGTTTATATAAATAAATCAAAACATTTATTCTTATTATCTAAACTTAAATTTAAATTTATACAACAATCTTCTCTATTTGTTTATATATTGAGTAAATTACATAAATAAAAATTAATCCAATTAATTCAAATTTCAATTCATATTAAAAATATTAGTACATTAAATAAACAATAATAATAAATACATTAAAAAAGAGGCTAAAAAATAGTTTTATCATGTGTATATATAAAGAATAACATTTATAAATAATAAAATGTCTCATTCGATAAGTGGAAAAGCAACAGCTTATTGTCTTACAGGGAAAACTTCAACAGGAAGTAAACCAGGTCCTGGAACAATTGCAGTAGATCCTAAAGTAATTCCTTATAAAAAAAATCTTCATGTTACATGGAATGGAGGCTCTTATGATGGAGTATCTCTTGATACTGGTGGAGCATGTAGACAAGGAAAAATTGTTTGTGATTTATGGTTTTCTACTAAAAAGGAATGCGATGACTTTGGAAAAAGAGATGTGACTGTAACATGGAATGATTAAAATTGAGTTTAATTTTAAATTTTAATGATTTATTTATTATTTTAAATTATTAAGAAAAGGAAATAATTAAATTTAAAATTTTATGTTTAATGCTTTTTTTATTTTTAATATTTCTCAAATTTTATATAAAATATAATTTTAAAATGTTATTTTTTAATAAACTTTAAATTATAGGATTTAGAAAATATATAATTAATATATTACATATTTTAAAGATATCCTTATATCAATTTTATGAATGAAATTATCAGATGAAATAATTAGTTTAATCAATATTTCAACCAAGGATTTTTCATAATTTTTTTTAATCAAAAGAATAAAGGCAATATTCTTTAGTTATAATTTCTTATTTGAAATGTTAATTATATATTGCAGTACTTTGAATGGGATTTATTGAGCATTTTTTTAGTGAGATTATTTAATTTAAATATTATAAAATAAAGAAATTTTTTTTTTTAGAATAATTGATAGAGTTTATTTTTTTAAAATAAAAAAAATGAAATATATTAATATTACTTATATTTTATATTTAATTATTTTTATTTTTAATAAAAAATATTGGGGATTGGGGATTGGGGTTTGGGGATTGGGGATTGGGGATTGGGGATTGGG
>JAEEGK010006647.1_pt1 | contig 27778 bp, 22 predicted proteins | sample 8958771 | NCBI WGS metagenome assembly JAEEGK01 (sample SAMN16246547, study PRJNA631951) | gut metagenome | biome: gut microbiome; feature: rumen; material: SC-attached | host: Bos | place: Iran: Karaj | collected 2018-10 | reverse complement strand
ACCGTGAAAGCCCAGCTGTTCCGCGCCCGCGACTTCCTCTATCAGATGATGAAAGGCAAGGAGTCGAACATTTAAAAAACTCCCCGTGCCACGATTTTCGACATACATAAATGCTCTGCTGGCGGCTATCGTAGCCTGCCTTCCCCTTACTTTGTCGGCACAGGAAGCGTTTGACGAACTGCTGCCGCTCAAAGGCTTTTCCGTAACCATCGACGCCGGCGGCACCTATGCAGGCAAGTACCACGCCAATTTCTACAACGGCGACTCTGCAACAAATCCCAACACCATTGAACGCATACTGCACAGCGAGGCATACGGAAATGCAATCTGGAATAGTCTTATGAACCAAGGACTAATTAATTCACATGAAATACCAACATATAAAAATCTTGATATAGCCGAATACGCCAATATGCACTACGCCATCACCTATCAGATTGGCATCGGTTTCCGCTACGATTTCGAAGGCAACAACACCGCCGTTTTCGCACGTTTCAACTACTCCAAACTCACGGCCAAAGGCGCTTTCAACCTTTACCGACATCCAAGCACTACCATCCTCACCAACGAGGACCAGTACATCAGTTGCGGCATCTGGGGTACCGAGTCGCGCACCTATATAGATTTGGGGTTCTCCAAGTCGATACCGTTTAACCCAATGTTTCACCTTGTTGCTGATGTCGGTTTCAACATCAACCACGTTCGTGTGTTGAGCAACGATGTGGAGATTGGCGGCGAAACATACAGCATCCTTGACGTGTGGGGCGGTCAGTACCCGATGATGAACTCGCAGAGCTACGAGTATTACCAGACGGGCATCGGATACGGCGTGTTTGCGGCACCGTGCCTGCGGCTTTTGCTCCCCCACTCCATGGCCGCCGACCTTGGCGTGAACTGCTACTACAACAAGATAAACCTTCCCAACTACGACAAATTCGCACCGCAGTTCACCCTGTTCCTACGTTTTATTTTGAACAACCTGTGATGTCCGTCGTTTTTTCCAACGCTTTTCTTTCCCACACCGACCGCAACTTCGCCAAAAGCCTTTTGGAGAGTGCCTTTCCGGCAGAGGAGCGTCCCTCTTTCGAGGCGATGGAGCGACGCGGCGACGAGTACCGTCTGTGCGTGGTGCAGAAGGATGCCAAAAACATTGGGGTGTTCGGCTACTGGAATTTTAGGAAAACGGTTTACATAGAGCATTTCGCCATAAGCGAACCCCTTCGTAACAACGGCTTGGGAGGAGAGGTGTTGGGCACGTTCCTTTCTCAGTTACACAGTGACATGCAGGTGGTGCTGGAGGCGGAACTTCCCGACAACACTTTGGCTCAAAGGCGGATAGGTTTTTACCAACGGCACGGCTTTACCGCCAACACTTTCGAATACCTGCAGCCGCCATACCGCCCCGGCGACGGCTTTCTGCCAATGCTCCTGCTGTCGCGGAATCCGCTGAACGAGAGGGATTACAAGGAAATAAAGGATATTTTGTATAAGAAGGTGTATGGGATATTCTAACCCAACACCCTTTTCAGCTCTCGTATAAGGTGGTTCTCCATTGCGGAGTGACGGCCGTCGGCAGCGATGATAGAATGCACATCGTCGAGCAGCTGCTGTTTCTCAGCGGCGTCGGCAAGATACTGAGCTTTATTTTCTTGAATACACGACAGTATTTCCGTATCGCCCATATTTTTGAACATTTTTCTCACTTTTTCAAAAGTGACGGCATCAGTTTTTTGGAGTATACCGTCCACTTCGTCTTGGTGTATGTCGCTGTCGATATTGGCGGCATAGAGCATCACCAGCACCTTGAATTCCTCTTTGGTAAACATATTATTTTGGTTTTGTATTATCTATTGTTTTGCAAGTATTTCATTTCACTCCCCCATCAGCCTTTCCATGCGGTCGGCGATGTCCTTGGCGACGGCGGCTTTGGATTTGAGGGTGCCTTCGGTAACCGTCCCGTCGGCGGTGATGATGGTTACCTTGTTGGTGTCGTGACCGAAGCCCGCACCTTTGTCTTTCAGCGAGTTAAGCACAATCATGTCGAGGTTCTTGCGTACAAGCTTCGACTTGGCGTTCTCCAGCTCGTTGTCCGTCTCCAGCGCAAAGCCCACAAGCAGCTGACGGCCGGTTTTCATTTTGCCCAAAGTGGCCAGAATGTCGGGGTTCTGCACAAGGTGTATGTCCAGAGTCTCGGTGTCGGCAGTCTTTTTTATCTTGTGGTCGGCCACATTTTCGGGACGGTAGTCGGCCACGGCGGCGGAGAGTATGGCGGCATCGCAACTGCCGAAGTTCTCCGTGGCGGCGGCGTACATCTCGCGTGCCGACTCAATGTTTATCTGCCTGATATTACGATGTTTGGACGTAAGACTCGTGGGTCCTGCCACAAGTATTACCTTGGCCCCGCGCTCGGCCAGCTCCTCGGCCACGGCAAAGCCCATCTTTCCGGTACTGAAATTGCCGATAAACCGGACGGAGTCGATACGTTCGTAGGTGGGGCCGGCGGTGACGAGCACCGTCTTTCCGGACATACTCAGCTTTTTGGCGAAGACAGCCTCCGCAAACTCGAAAATCTCCTCGGGTTCGGGCATACGTCCCACACCGGAAGTGCCGCAGGCCAGCTCGCCATCAGCGGGGGAGAGGATATTCACCCCTTTGTCTTTCAAGCAGTTGAGATTCTCCTGCACCACAGGACTGTTGAACATGTTGGTGTTCATGGCGGGACACACGACTATATCCTTGGCAAAAGCCAGAAGCAGTGTGGAGAGTGCGTCGTCGGCAATGCCGGAGGCGAATTTTCCTATGATGTTGGCCGTGGCCGGTGCCACCACAATCATATCGGCCCAGTCGGCGAGGGCTATGTGCTCGGTGCTGTACTCGTTGCGGGGTGCGAACACGTCGCTGTAAACGGCGTTGCCCGAAACGGTCTCGAGGGTAAGCTCCGTTACAAACTGCAAGGCGTTTTTGGTGGCGACCACCTTTACCTCGTCGCCGTTCTTGGCAAAAAGGCGTATCAGCTGCGGAATCTTATAGGCGGCAATGCCTCCAGTTATCCCAACTATTATCTTTTTGTTCATTGTCCGTTATTTAGTTTTCAAAAACATCAACACACAAATCGGCTTTTTTCGTGTTTTTAGATGTTAAGACTATTCTTCCGATTCGTCGCCTTCGCCACCCACTCTGGCCTGACGTTCGAGTTCCATCTTACCGAAACGCAGTGTGATGCCGGCGCTTATGAAACGGCTGTTGAGGGTTTTGCGTGTGGATTCGCTAAGATAGTAGGGGTTGGTGTTGGTGGAGCCTGTGCCGTAGCGTCCGCCCCAGTTGAAGATGTCCTGAATGTTGATAAACACGGAGAGTTTGCGTTTGAAGAAATCGCTGCGTATGCCCATGTTCATAGAGTAGCGGGCCTTGGTTTCGGAGAGCAGTCCGATGGTGGGCGAGTTGTAGTTTGCCGAAAGGTGAATCTGATAGTTGTCCCACACCTTTGCCCAAGCGTTCACACGCACACTCCACGACCATTTGTCCTTTGTGATGTCCTGATGGCGCACACTGCCGTTATCATCGGTATGGTCGTACTCCATGTGGTAGCCGTAGTCGTAGAGGTTGGCGTAGAGACGCACGTTGAAAAATCCCGTGGGACGGTAGGTCATATTGAGCGAAGCACCATAGCGCCACGACGAGCCCATGTTATAAGGTATGGAGTAGGTAACCATACGGTCGGTGAGATATGTATCGCTGTTTGTGGCGTCGGTGAGGGAGCTAATTTCGTTGGTGGCCAGACGTCCGTAGCCTTCGATACCCACGTTTCCAAACGAGGTGAAATATTTAGTCCAGCCCGCTTCGGCGGAATGTGTGAAAGAGGGTTTCAGGCCGTCGGGGTTACCGGTGCGGTAGCTTTCATCGCCGTAGATACGGAACTTGGTGAGCTGACTTTCGTCGGGCTGACGCATACGCATCGAGTAGTTGAGTTTGAAGTTGTGCATGCTCTCGGTGCGGTACGAGAGGTGTACGGAGGGACGTGCGGTGATGAAGTTACGGCTGCCGTTGTCGGCAAAATCCATCTTGGTATCGTAGTCCCACGTGATGCTCTGCAATCCCAAACCAACTCCTGTGGAGAGTGTGAAATTGCCCCAACGGTGGGTCCAGTTAACATCGGCACTGACGTTGCTTGTAGCACCATGGAAATCGTAGGTGCGCAGTATGTCGGTGGAGTCTTTCAGGTTATTGAACGACGAGTCGGCCCTGTAGAAACGGTCGTATGTGTTGTGTGTGTTGGTGTAGTCGGCATTAAAACCGTAGCTCATCTCGCCGTCTTTGCTGTAGGGACGGTTGTAGCGGGCAAAGAGGCTTCCTCCGCCGTTACGCTGGTTTGTAAGACGGTAACGGAACTCGTCGTCGAGGCCGTAATATTCGGTGTACATGCGGTCGTAGAACTCGGTGGAGCGGTTGTGCGAGAAACGTCCGTTGAGACCGAGTCGGAGATTATGTCCGTTTTGGTCGAATTTCTTGGTGTAGTCGGCACCGAGGTCGCCGAAGAAACTTGGGTTACGGGTGCTGTCGTAGGTGGAGTAGCCGTTGGTGTAAATGGTGTCAAGCTCGTAGAAAGTGCGGTAAACACTATTGTCAGACACGCTGCGGTTGAACGAGCCGTTCACGCCTCCGTGCACTTCCAAATCGGTCATCGAGTCAATCTCGTAGTTGATGTTCATAAACAGGTTGCCTCCGAGATTCTTGCTCCAGTTCGACGCGGTGTCGGTCTGATGGCGGGTGGTGTCGTAGGTGTCGGGCTCGCTGCCGTCCACACGGGTGTACGACCAGCCGTTCGACTCGTTGCTGCGGAACGAGTAGCGTCCGCTGGCAAACAGGTTAATGCTGAGTTTCTCCTTGGCCCACATGTATGAAATCCAAGGACTTATGTTAGGCTGGGTGCTGCCGTTAACACCGAAACTCACAAACTGGTTGCTTTTTACGTGTGCCGAAGTGATGATGTTGATGACAGCTTCAGCGTCGGTGGCGTATTTCGCCGACGGGTTGGTGATGGCCTCGATGCGGTCGAGGGCGTTGGCAGGCAGGGTTTCGAGATATGTCTTGAGGTTCTCCTCGGTGAGTTTCGAGGGTTTGTCGTTTATCCAAATCTCCACACTCGACACACCGCGAAGGGTTACGTTACCTTCCACGTCCACCTCCACGCCGGGGGCGTTCTGCAGGGCGTCGTTGGTGGTTCCGGTCTGTATCGACGGGTCGTCGGCAACATTGTAGATAAGTTTTTCGCCGTCCTGGGCGTAAAGTGGCCGCTGTCCCTTTACAGTAACGGCTTTAAGCATAGAGCCCTCTTTCATGTTTATGTTGCCGAGAGCCGTGTTGTTCTCCACCTTGAAAGGTATATAACGTGTGGTGTAGCCAATGTATGTGGCACGTAGAAAATACTCACCCGCAGGCACTTCGGTAACCTCGAAATAACCATAGAGGTCGGTGGAGGCACCGCGCACAAGGCTGCTGTCCTCCTTGTCGAGCACAGCCACATTGCCGAATCCCAGAGGCTCGTTTTTAGCGCTGTCGATAAGTGTCCCCACCACTTTGAATGTGGAGCCGCTGCGTACTTTTTTCTGTTTCACGGTCTGCCCTTTTTTCTGAGAATCTTGCATATTGCGGTCGAAACGCTCGCCGCGCGGGAAACCGCCTTCGGGCCTTCCGCCTCCTGGCCTTCCACCTCCCGGACGACCGCCAGGAAATCCGCCGCCAGGCTGGGACATTGCTGTTAGACTTACTATCAACGATAAGAAAAAGAAAGCAGATGTGAGTTTCTTCATTGTGCTATGATATTAGTTTTTGAACATATTTTTGTACCCGAAAACGGGTAAAACTTGCTGATTGTTTTGTTATTATTCTGAAAATTTTTCCTCGCCCCAGATATCTTTCATCTCGTGGTTTTGGGCGTTGTTCATAAACACGCATCGTTCGAGGGAGGCGTCGCGGCACACTATGTCCTCGGCCAATGCGTTGCACGAGGGGCTTCCGCACACTCCGCAGTCGATTTGCGGCAGTTTGGCTTTGATTTTCTGTATTTTCTCCATCTTTTCCAAAGCCTTCGACACATCCTCGTCGAGGGCGAGCATGGAACGAGGCTTCACCGCCGACACACGCACATCGGAAAGCAGGAAATCGCGTTCGGCATCGAGTTTGGAGTCGTTGGTGATTTCGCCGTTGCGCTCACGCTCGGCAATTTTGCGGGCACGGGCGTACATACATTCGCTTATCAGGAAACGGTTTTGGCATAGAAGCACCCCTCCTGCGCAGCTTTGGTCGCAGGCACGCAGCTCAAGGAATTCGATATCCTCAATCTCCTCGTTTTCAACTTTTTCAAGGAATTCGGTGACGTTGTGAATTTCGTCGATGGCCAGCGAGCGTTTGGCGATGCACAGACGGCGTTCGCCGTTGGTGAGGGTGGAGAGCACGGCATCCGACGACAGTCGTGCCATCGAGAAACCGGGCACGGTGTAGTTCTTGCCCAGCTCTTTCATTTTTTTCTGCACACGGTTGTACAGCTCGTCCATGTTGATGATGCCGTCCACCATGGATTTCTCCTCGCCAACGGGGCTTTTCACGGCTGCCACCTTGGCGGCGCAGGGCGAGATGTAGAACAGACCTATGTCCTTGCGCGGAACGCCGCGCTCCACAAGGGTTTTGTATGCATATTTGGCCACTATGTCCACGGGGGCTTTCACCGGAATGATATTGTCCACCAGCGAGGGGAAACGCACTTGTATCAGCCGCACTATGGCCGGACAGAACGAAGAAATCAGAGGCTTTTCGCCAAGACCTTCGAGGGCGTACTGGTTTTTGGCCTGTGCAAAGATCTGCACCGCCGACTCCACCTCGAAAACATGTGTGAAGCCTATCTCCTTGAGCACGGAGTACACTCGCGAGGCGGGGATGTCCTCGGCAAACTGTCCGAGAAAAACGGCGGGTACGAGAGCCACGCGGCATTTGTAGTCGAAAATGCGGTCGAAGTCGTCGTGTTTTATATAGATGGCCTTTACGGGACACACTTTGAAACAGTTGCCGCAGTCCACGCAGCGATGTTCCGAAATGGTGGCGTGTCCGTCGACGACACGTATGGCCTCGGTAGGACAGCTTTTCATGCAGCGTGCGCAAGCAATACACTGGTCCTCATCTACTTGCAGAGCGTGGTAAAAAGTCTGTTGACTCATAATATTTGGCTTGGGTAAGACATTCTAATTATTTGAAATTCACCTCCATCTCGACGGTGGTACCCACTCCCACGGTGCTTTGCACGTTGAGTTTGTCCACGTTGTTCTTGATGTTGGGCAGTCCCATACCGGCGCCGAAACCCATGTCGCGGACTTCGGGGCGGGCGGTGGAGTAGCCTTCCTGCATTGCCAGCTCGATGTCGGGGATGCCGGGACCTTTGTCGGCAACCACAAGACGTATCTTGTCGGAGTCGATGTCGGCGGTGACAAGGCCGCCGCAGGCGTGGGCAATGGCGTTGACTTCGGCTTCGTACAAGGCCACCACCACACGTTTGATGATGGCGGGAGGTATGTTGAGCTGTTTCAGCGTTTTCTTAACCGAGCTCGATGCTATGCCGGCATTGACGAAATCGCCTTCTATCACTGTATATTCGAAATGCATGATTTTGTCGGTTTTTGGGGTTAGAACAAAGGTTTTATGTCGTTGGCGTACAAAATGCCGCAGGCTTTGAACATCGAGAAATCGCTCTCTATCAGCACCATGTCGTTGTCCTCGGCAAGCTCTATCATCTCTTCGGTGGCTTTTTTCTTGCGCACAAAGATGATGATCTCCAGTCCGGCCATCTCGCAGGTGCGGATGGTCTGCAGGTTGCACAGTCCGGTGACGAGCAGTGGGGTCTGTTTAAGGGTAAGCACGTCGCTCATAAGGTCCGACGCAAAGGCGGTGGTGATGTCCTCGTTGAGCTGTTCCTCGGTGCCACAAAGTATCTTTGCTTCAAGCAGTTCCGCAATTTGTTTTACAGTCATCTTAATATATGTTTTGAAGTTATTTTATTGTTGTTTTTGTTTATTTTCAAACTTGCAAATATACGAAAAAATTTCGGTTTTTTCTAAAAAAAGTTCGTGCCGGAAAGGAAACACCCGCTTTCCAAAAGAAAAACAACAGGCTGTTGGCGTCCGTTTCGACAAAGAGCATCACTTTTTTTCTCCCTCACAAAACAAAAAACGGGTTTTTGCGTTTTTATTCCGATTACAACAAAAAACTGATATGGACAAGACAACCATTCTTTGGGCCGACGACGAGATTGACCTGCTGAAACCGCACATCATGTTCCTCGAAGACAAAGGCTACAACGTCATTGCCGTCACCAGCGGCGACGAAGCCTTGGACGAACTATCGCACCACGTGGTGGACATCGTTTTCCTTGACGAGAATATGCCCGGACTCACCGGATTGGACACCCTGAGCATCATCAAAAGCAAACACCCTATGGTTCCCGTGGTGATGATTACCAAAAGCGAGGAGGAACACATTATGGACGAGGCCCTTGGCGGAAAAATCTCCGACTACCTGATAAAACCTGTCAAGCCGAACCAGATACTGCTTACCGTAAAGAAACACACCGAGGGCAAACGTCTCGCCGACCAGAAATCGATACAGAACTACCAGCAGAATTTCCGCAACATAAGCATGGAGCTGATGAACCCGCTCTCCGCCGAAGGCTGGGTGGACATCTACAAACGTCTGGTGCAGTGGGATTTGGAACTATCCAAGACCGAAGACCGCAATACCCACGAGATACTTTACTCGCAACGAGCCGAGGCCGACCAGCTTTTCTGCCGTTTCTACGAACAGAACTACGAGGACTGGCTCAACGGACGTGCCGAAAAGCCCCTGATGTCGCCCACAGTGCTGAAAGAGAAGCTGTTCCCTCTGTTGAAAGACGACAAGCCCACCTTCCTCATCGTTATCGACAATTTCCGTTTCGACCAATGGAAATACACCCAGCACACCATCGAAACGCTGTTCCACACCGAGGAGGAGTGCGTCTATTACAGCATACTGCCCACCACCACACAGTACGCCCGCAACTCCCTGTTTTCGGGACTTATGCCGTCGGAGATTGAAAAGAAATATCCCCAATACTGGATCAACGAAACCGAGGAGGGCAACAAAAACCAGTACGAAAACGAGCTCCTCGACGAGAACCTGCGCCGCTACGGATTCAACATCAAACACTCGTACCACAAGGTGCTCAACGCCACTTTCGGCAAAAAACTTATTGAAAGCATACCCCGCATGCTGCAGAACAAACTCACGGTGGTCATCTACAACTTTATCGACATGCTTTCGCACGCCCGCACCGAGCTGGACATCATTCGCGAGTTGGCCGAAAACGAACAGTCGTACCGCTCGCTCACCCTCTCGTGGCTCGAACATTCGCCGCTTATGGACTTTCTTAAACGCATAGCCGAGGAGGACGTTAACCTCGTCATCACCACCGACCACGGCTCGGTGAAAATCAACAATCCTGTAAAGGTGAAAGGCGACAAGGACGTATCGGTGAACCTGCGCTACAAAGTGGGACGACTGCTCGACTACAACCCCAAACAGGTGTACGAGGTGAAAGACGCCTCCAAAATTTTCCTGCCAAAACTCTACGTCACCTCGCCATACATCTTCGCCCACCGCAACGACTTTTTCGCCTACCCCAACAACTACAACCAGTACGTGCAATATTATATGAACACCTTCCAGCACGGCGGCATCTCGATGGAGGAAAACCTCGTTCCGTTCATTATCCTCAAAAAACGATAGCCCTATGACCGAGCACCCCAACTGCAAGATAAACTTAGGCTTGAACATCGTGTCCAAACGCACAGACGGCTACCACAACCTCGAGTCGGTGTTCTACCCCCTGCCCATCTGCGACATGTTGGAGATTGAGAAAGCCGACAACTTCAGTTTTGAACAGGACGGCATTGCCCTCGACTGCGCCGGCTCCGACAACCTGTGCGTCAAGGCTTACCGCCTGATGCAGAAAGATTTCCCGCAGATTGGTCCCGTGGCCATACGCCTTACCAAAAACATACCTTCCGGTGCCGGCTTGGGCGGCGGCTCCTCCGACGCAGCGTTCACCATAAAGATGCTCAACTCGCTGTTCCAGTTGGGATTACAAACCGAGCAGCTGCAAGGCTACGCAGCACGTATTGGCGCCGACTGTGCCTTTTTTATCGAAAACAAGGCGGTGTTCGCCAGCCAGAAAGGCGATGTGTTTCAGGATATTGCGCTCGATTTGTCGGGTTACAGACTGCTTTTGGTAAAGCCCGATGTGGGGGTTAGCACCGCCGAGGCATATAAAAGCATAGTGCCCGCCCCGGCTCCCTTCGACCTGCGCAAGCTCGGCTCCACACCGATGGAAGAATGGAAACAGTTGGTTACCAACGATTTCGAGAAGTCGATTTTTGAAAAACTCCCCGTACTGCGCGAGATAAAAGAGCGTATGTACCAAGGCGGGGCAGTGTATGCGGCAATGAGCGGCAGCGGCTCCACAATCTATGGCTTCTTTGCTAAAAACCAAGACATTACAGAGCTGCGCACGGACTTCGAGAAACGGTTTTTCACGGCGGAGATTGAGTTTTAATACTCCTGCTCGCCTTCGGCTCGCGAGATCTTTTTGATTTTTTTTGTTTTCCTGCTCGTCTTCGACGAGCGAAATCAAGGGAATCTTGTAAATAACTTTCGCCTACGGCAAAAAAATTATTGAGATTTACAAGATTTCAGCCCGAAGGGCTAGGAGCATTCAATTGCCCGAAGGGCAAGACGAAACTTTCAACTTTCAATTCTCAACTTTCAATTTCCCTTCGTAAGTCTGGAAAACAATCGTCTCTCCCGTTGTCCGCACCTCGAAACTGTCGCCAAGGGCGGAGTTCAGCGTGCCTTCCCACAGATGGACGAAGTTGCGGTTCTCCACCGGATACTCCAAACCGCTGTAGATCAAAACATTATCCTTGTCCATACTGAACACCGACACCTGCTGGCGGGGGAAACTGCGGAAAGTGGTGTCGCCGCTTATGGCGGTAAACACACCGTAGTCGGTGAACAGACGGCATTGGGCTTTGGTGGCAAAGTCGGTGAGCAGGGCGATATTGGCCAGCAGGTGGTCCTCGCGCAGGCCGCTCGCCCCCACTATGGCCAATCGTCTCCAGCCCTGCGCCACGCTGTAGTCCACCGCCTTGCTGAGGTCGTTGTTGTCCTGCCGCGACACAACCACTAGCTTATCAGAAAGACTTTCTTTCAGGGCTTTGGGCAACGAGTCGCCGTCGCCAACCACTGCTGTGGGCATAATGCCGACATCGAGCGACTTGGCCGCCGCACCGTCGCAGCACACCACCGGAAGTCCGCTCCGTAGCAACGACAGAGGTAACTCGTTTCGCGGAAACTCGCCATTGGCAAGTATCACAGCGTCAAATTCCTGTATGTCAATTTTGTATTGCATCATGTTTCAGTACCGTGGGTTGCACCCACGTTTGTTTTATTTGCCGTGGGTTGCACCCACGTTTGTAGTCTTTTTTGTTCTCCGCCCTTCGGGCTATCGAAACATCCACTGGATGTTTCTTCACCCTTTCGGGGCCGTGGGTTGCACCCACGTTTATAGTCCGTCGTCCCGTTGGGACTTTTTGATATTTTATTGTTTTTTATTTGACTTTTTGTTTTTGCGTTTTGCTGAGCCGTGGCGGGAGTCGTGTCTGCCGCCGTTTTTCGGCTTGCGGTCGGGACGCTGCTCTTTGGTATCGCGGCGACGGTCGGGACGTGCCGTGGGTTCGTCGTCGTCGTTCACCAGAGTGAAATCCAGCTGCTTGCGCTGCATGTCCACACGTTTCACACGTATCGTCACTGGCGAGCCCAGCTTGTAGGTCTTGCCGTAGCGGCGGCCTATCACCTGATAGTTGTCATCGTCGAGGTAATAGAAATCGTCGTTGAGGTCGCCGAGGGGAATCATGCCCTCGCATTTGTTGCCCTCTATTTCGGCGTAGATGCCCCATTTGCTCACGCCCGAGATAAGTGCCGGAAATTCCTGACCTATCTTGTCGGAGAGGAACTCGGCCTGCTTGTATTTCACCGAAGTGCGTTCGGCTTCCACAGCCTTGCGCTCCATCAGCGAGGCATGTTTGCAACGCTCCTCATAGGCCGTCTGGTCGGCGGACTTGCCACCATGCAGGTAGCTGTCGAGCAGGCGGTGCACCATAAGGTCGGGGTAGCGGCGTATGGGCGAGGTGAAATGCGTGTAGTAGGGGAACGCCAGACCGTAGTGACCGATGTTGTCGGTGGAGTAGAAAGCCTTGGCCATGGTGCGTATGGCAATGGCGTCGATCATATTCTGCTCGCCCTTGCCCTCGGTAGCCTCGAACAGGTTGTTGAACGACTTGGCCAGCGACTGGCGGTTGGCAACGTTCATCTTGTAGCCGAGCTTGCGCACAAACTGCACAAAGGTGTTCAGCTTTTCGGGGTTGGGCTCGTCGTGAACACGATATACGAAAGTCTTGGCTTTGCCTTTGCCATGAGGCTTGCCCACAAATTCGGCCACACTTTTGTTTGCCAAAAGCATAAACTCCTCTATCAGGAAATTGGCCTCCTTCTGCTCTTTGATGTAAACGCCTATGGGCTTGGCATTTTCGTCGAGCTTGAATTTCACCTCCACGCTCTCGAAATTGATGGCTCCCGTTTTGTGGCGGGCTTCCTTCATTATCTGTGCCAACTCGTTGAGTTTCAGAATTTCGTCTTTCAAATCGCCTTTGCCGGTCTCTATTATCTGCTGTGCCTCCTCGTAGGAGAAACGGCGGTTGGAGTTTATCACCGTCTTGCCGAACCATTGGTTGTGCACACGGGCGTCGTCGTCCATCTCGAAAACGGCCGAGAAACAGAGCTTGTCCTCGTTGGGACGCAGCGAGCAGAGGTTGTTGCACAGCTTTTCGGGCAACATGGGGATGGTGCGGTCAACCAGATACACCGAGGTGGCGCGGTTGTATGCCTCGTTGTCGATGGGGGTGCCGGGTTTCACGTAGTGCGACACGTCGGCTATATGCACGCCGATGCGGTAACGGCCGTTGTCCAAACGGCGGAACGAAAGGGCGTCGTCGAAGTCCTTGGCGTCGGCGGGGTCGATGGTGAAAGTGATGTCGTCCCTGAAATCGCGGCGACGGGCTATCTCCTCGTCGGTGATTTTGGCGGGAATCTTGCCGGCGGCTTTCTCCACCTCGGCAGGGAACGACAGCGGAAAGTCGAACTCGGCGAGTATCGACTGCATCTCCACATCGTTTTCGCCGGGCTGGCCAAGCACCTGCAGCACTTTGCCCACGGGGTTGTTCAGGTTATCGGGCCATTCCACCATCTCCACAAGGGCTTTCTGTCCGTTGCGGGCGCCGCCGAGGTTCTCCAGAGGGATGAAAATGTCCACGTTCATCGTTTTGAGGTCGGGGATGAGGAAAGCGAAACGGCGCTGTATCTCCACAAGTCCCACAAACTGGGTCTTGGCACGTTTCAGCACCTCCACCACACGGCCTTCGGGCTGTTTCATCTTGCGGGCGGGGAAGAGCTGTATCTTCACCGTGTCGCCGTGCAGGGCGTGGCCTATATTGTTGGGCGCCACGAAAATTTCCTGTGCCTCGGGGTCGTCGGGAATGACGTAGGTCTGGCTTCGACGGCGTATGTCGAGGGTGCCCACCACGAAATTCTGCGGAAGCAGGTCATCGGAAATCTTGTGCGGGTTGATACGAAACTTGCCGCGACTCTCGCAGATAAGCACGCCCTCGTCGGCAAGGTCGAGGATGGTGTTTATCACCTTCTGACGCGAAGCCTTGTCCATAGCGCCCATGCGGGCCGACACCTGCTTGTGGTTGAGCGACTCAAAGGGGTTGCTGGCAAAAATTTTCAGCAGCTGTGTAGTAAAGTCTTTGTTTGTCATAGTTTTTTTAGTTTTAATTTGTTAGTTTTTAGTTGTTTGTACACTTGGAGCGGAAGCGTTGTTTTTAGGTCTTATCCAAAAAAAGGAAGACTTTCATGGCCTGAAAATCTTCCCCCTTTACTTTTGGGTGGGAGATGGGATTCGAACCCACGACCTTCGGAACCACAATCCGCGACTCTAACCAGCTGAGCTACACCCACCGTAAAAAGTTGTGCAAAGGTAGCACTTTTTTTCGAAACGACAAAATTTTTTGTTCCTCAAACAACGGTATACACCCACAACAAATTGTTTGTCAAAGGTTTATTCCAATAAAATATCTAATGGCGGCAACCCGCTTTTTCTCCCAAAAAAGACTTTGAAAACCGTAAATTCAAGCAATTTTCGAGGTAAAATTTGATGGTTTTTGACACTTTTGCGGCAAGCAATTCATCTCCTTCATTATATATTAACCAATTGTATGTACTATCGCATTATATTGGGTCAAATTTTGAGGTGGTGTAATGAAACGGTATAATAAATTGTGAGATTTTGTAAAAAGATTGTGCTCTTGCATCTGTAACACATTGCCAATATGTTAGTTGCGGCAGATTTGTTCTTCTCCGCTTCGCTATCGAAACTGCCACTGGATGATTCTTCATATTCACGCTTTGTTTTTCAATGCCTTTGGCTGCCGCACTTGGGATTGGTTGCGGAATTTCAAAACCAAACGATTTTTGTCAAAAAATCGACGCGCGTTGGGCCGAACAGTTACCCGGGAAGCGGGGGTATGTGAGCTGGATAGGGATTAACTGTTCTTGATTTTTTGCTCCACTTTTGTATCAAGACAAAAGTGGAATAAAGAAAAAAATCGTATCTTTGCAAAACCAAACTCCATGCGATGCACACCGCCAAAGCAAATAGTATCACCATCGAGCCACCGCCCTTGACAGGCGGAGCTGAGGCTGTTTACTACTTCCACAGCGACCACTTGGGCAGTGCGAGTTGGATAACCGACGGAACGGGAGCAGCGGTGCAGCACTTGCTGTATTTGCCGTTTGGTGAACACTTTGTAAATGAGCAAAGCACAGGTTATTTTGAGCGGTTTACGTTTACGGGTAAGGAGCGGGATGCGGAGACAGGGTATTACTACCACGGAGCGAGGTTTAATAGCAGTGATATTGGGTGGCTGAGCGTGGACCCGATGGCGGATAAGTATCCGAGTATGACGCCGTATAACTATTGTGCGTGGAATCCGGTGAAAATTATTGATCCCGATGGTAGATTTGGATTTTTAAAACATGGTTCAATGGTATTTAAAGCCACAAAAGGAAAAAATATTGGTCTATTACATAGAATGCAAATGTGGTATGGGGCAAGTATTCGTGCTGATATTTGTAATCAAGGAGAAAAACAAATTCATATGGACAGTTATAACCCACTAGTAATGATTGAAAGTGAGATTTTCGGATGCTTTATTAATACCTATAATAATGCTATCCGTAATTACGAAAACAATATGAAAAATGGAGAATATATTGATGCTGGTGTAAATTTGCATACTGTGGCAGATTTTTATTCTCATTCAAATTATGTTGAACTATATGCTGAATTTGCACAAAAGAACGATGGCTATAGTATGGATTTAGATAAGATACCTACTTTTGCTGAGGCACAAAAAGATGAAAAATTGATGAGTTTTTTAAATGGACGATTGAAATCTGGTATCTATCCAGCTGATTATTATCCACTTGATGAAACTCATAGTTATATTAATAAAGATTCGAAAAATAGTAAAAGAGGTAGTAAGGAATTCGTAAAGGACTATGGATATTCATTTTATGAAGTTGCAATAAAATTAGCTGAAAAAGAAACGCTTAAGATAATAAATAGAAAAGCAGAATGAAATATATACCTATTTTTATAATATTATCGTTTTGTTTTTGGGGGTGCTATAGCAGTTCAGGCTATTATTTGGAATCTTACAAGCCCCGAAAGAGACATATTGCTTGTATGATAGACAAAAAAGACAGTATTCATTTAAATTCCGATCTGATAATCAAAAATAATGTCGAGAATGTAAATTCTAAATGTGAAATTAATAACAACCTTAAGTATTTTTATATCTATGATATCACCGTTTATACTCCTTTTAAAAACAAAAATCCAAATATTACTGTGAACTCAATCATCGTCACTGTAAATGACGATACCGTACCAACTATAATACACAAAGAATTTGCTCCGTTGGAGGAAAGGATAATTATAGATTCTCTTATAGATTCCCTTCCAGTATGTGTTACAGCAAATTTTATGAATTATAGATATATGTCAATTTATGCTGAGATTTGTATGCCTCTCGATGAAATAGACAGACTATGCGTGACTTATCAGATTGTTATCAATAACAAAATTATCACAAAAAAACATAAATACCGAAAATATTGGTATTATTATGCTCGTCCTTGGGGTAATATTTTTGGGCTATTTATTTAATAGTTGTAATAGTCCACTAGTTTTGTTGAAGACATTTGAGCCTTTTTAGTATTGAAATAATTAGAAATAATATCGAACAATATACCAGAAACAAACAACATCTTATGCCCTACCGTAGCACACATATATCCCGGCACCTGAAAGCCGCAGCCACCAACGCCTGCGGCAGACTGCTACGGGTGGACGACGGCACGGGGTACCAGACATTTGCGTACGACCGCCTTGGCAACGTGGCCGAGAACATAAGGGCAATAGCCCTGCCCTTTGAGGACTCTGTTTATAATTTCCGAATGCTGTTTGAATACGACAGCTGGAACCGTGTGCAGAGGATTGTATATCCTGACAGCGAGGTGGTTAGCTATAATTACGACCTTGCGGGAAACCCCGTTGCCACAAATTTACAATCCCACCTTCCGAGATATTGCCCAATTTGTCGTAAGAAAATGCATGAGAGCACTATTTATAAATGGTATTGTAAGCGACAACTAATAATACTATGCTAATAATCATGAAAAAGATTAAAAACACACCTCGCATTCTCCTTTTTTTGCTAAGCTCTTTTTTCCATTTTTCTTCTGCCATAATATATTTATGCTGTAAATTACAAATAAAAAGATTATACACAGATAGAAACGCTAAAATGACTATTATAAAATAATCTGTCAAAAAAAGGCCCCAAAATTTTACTGGCAATATTAAAATAGCATTCAAATTAGAAAACTGAATCATAGACACAATTGTTGCAGCTACAACAAGTTCATTTTCATGCGTTGGGTCATAAAACGGATTCATGTCTTTGGTTTTGTCCGTTCTTATCAAAAAGTCAGCTATTCTGTAAAATAAATAATGATAAAATTTCATTGTTTTAAACTTTATTTAAATGGAACAGCCGTTTGCGCCGGTGGCGGCGGTTACAAACCGCATCTTGGAATCAGAGGAGTATTTAATCATCATTGGTCAAATTCAGTACTATTCTCTATAAGATTTACAATATCATCAACTATTATTTTTTTTTGTTTCTCTAAAGGAATACTTTTAAAAGAGCATAACAACGATGAATCATCATCAAATTCTACATCCATAATATCTGTAGAAAAAAATAGTTTATAAATAACATATTCTTTTTTATTATGCAAATAATTTTGCAAAACATCTAATGATGGTATTGCACCTATGAAATCCTTGTAATTACCTAAATCAATATATAAAGTTGAATCATCATCAAAAATGCCAATATTTATTCTTGTGATTTCAATATTTTGATGATTAAAAAAAGAGAAAACAAAATCTATTCGACAAGGTATTATATGGAGATATAAATTGTTATATATCAGATTATTGACATGATTAATAGTGATTTCCATATGCTAATTAATTAAATTCCAGTTGCGGCGGTTTTACAACCCCTCCTTTGTTTGTCAAACGCTTTCTACAACCTTGTGAACCATTACAACTACAGATTCATATAATTTTCCACATGGTATTTGAGCATCTGCGACACTTTTGCAATTTGTTCGGAGTTTTGCCGGCCTTCCATCAGGTCGTAGAGTGTCTGCAGCTTGTCGATATAACTGCCAATCTCCTCCTCGTAATGGAGCGGGTCGTCGGAGGCGAAGTAAAAACGCAGTTTGCCGTCCCAAATGGCAGTGAGCGGTTCCAAAAAGGGACTTAAACGGTCGAAAATGAGTTTAAACGGTATCTCCTGCTTGTGGTTTTTGGCAAGCATGGCCATGTGCAGCATAGTTTCGGAGCACTGCTCTATGTCGGCCTCCACATAATGCCGCACCTGCGGGCTCATGGCAAAGAAATATCCCGTTTCGGTGGCCAGCTGGTCGGTTTTGCGTTGGGCAAAGGCGTTGATGGCTGTGTCGCCCGCCGCCCAGTAGGCGTTGAGCATGGAGAGCAGCACCTCGTCGCGGAGCATCTTTTCGGGCACGTAGTGCATCACGGTGTCCCAAAGACGCATGGCGGTGGCGTAGTCGCGCTCCTCCACCAGTGTTTCCGACAGCTCTCCGATGTCCTCCAGCAGCATTTTGCAGAAATTGCGCGAAGTCTCGTCGAGGTAAACGCCGTGCAGGTCGTGCCAAAGGAAACTGTCGAGCACGTTGTCGGCCATAAGCTTGCTGTTCACCACAATCTGCTCGGAGCTGGAACGTTCGGCGTTGTCCAGTCCGAAAGGGGTAAGACGGTAGGCCATGCCTTCGAGCTGCAGGTATTTCTCCAACTCCGGCACGGCGGAAAGCGCATATTGCGAATAATATACGGGACGCTGCCAGTCGTTGTGCAGAAGTATGTCGTAGTGCATCAGGTCGCTGCGGGTAAGGGTGCCGCCAAGCAGCACAAACACACTGCGGGGTATGCGGTTGTAGGCAATGCCGGGAGTCTGTGCGGCGAAAGCCTCGGCGTTTACCGGAATCTCCACCCTCGAGGTGGGGATGACGAAATAATCCACGTCGTCCATATAATGTATGGCGCGGCTGTCGTCCTTCACCATCTCCATCATCTCGTCGAGCGAGAGGATTTTCTTGCCTTCGGGATTAGAAAAAACTAGCTGCCGTTTGCGTCCGTGGTACTGACTTGCGTCGAAGGAGAGCTGCAGCGGCCGGGCATCGTTCTGCGCTTGGCGCAACTGGTCGATATACCACGGGGTGCTGAGCAGGCTCAGGTTTACAATTCGCACGTCGGTGCGGATGCCCTCCACCTCCTGCAGGTACCACAGCGGGAAGGTGTCGTTGTCGCCGTGGGTGAAAAGGATGGCGTTGCGTTGGCACGACATCAGCAGGTTGTATGCCGAATCGCGAGCCATAAAACGGCCGGAGCGGTTGTGGTCGTCGTAGTTCTGGGCGGCCATCAAGGCGGGAACCACCATAAGAATCACAGCCACAACAACTTGCAGTGCCTTGCCGAGCCAGCCTCTGATTTTTCCCGCAAGGGAGAGGAAAAGGCTTGCGCCGATGCCTATCCAGATGGCAAAGGCGTAGAACGAAGTCACATAAACGTAGTCGCGTTCGCGAGGCTCGTAGGGTGCGGAGTTAAGATATACGACGAGTCCCACGCCGGTTATCAGAAACAGCAGTCCCACCAATCCGGCGCCACGGCTGTCGCGCTTGATATGGTACAGCAGTCCCACAATGCCGAGCAGCAGCGGGATGGCGTAATATTCGTTGCGGCCTGGGTTGCGCAATGTTTCGGGGATGTCGCTCTTGGCGGTGCCGTTGAAAAAGCGGTCGGCGGCGGGGATTCCGGTGGTTACCGCGCCGTTGCGGATGGAGCCGAAGCCCTGACAGTCGTTGAAACGTCCGCAGTAGTTCCACATAAAGTAACGGAAATAGGAGTGCACCAGCTGGAATGTTACGAAAAACCGCAGGTTGTCGCCAAACGAAGGACGGTACATCCTCTCGCCGTCGGTCTCCACAAAAGTGCCGCTAAGTCCGCTCCAAGCGGGATAGTAATGCTCCGCATCGGCTTTCCACATACGTGGGAAAAAGGTGCAGAAGGCCTTATTATATACGTATCCGCTGTTGCGGCCGCTGTCGGCGATGAGATAACGGGGCTCCACGGCAACGTTTTTCAAATGGTTTTGCGATATAAAACACTGTGCCTCACCGCTTTCGGCGAAAAGCAGGGCAGTGTCGCCAGTCTCAATGCGGTAAAACAGCTCATAGACGGGGTCTTTCTGGCCGTAGTCCTCAACGGGGGCGGTGTAATAGGGACCATAGACGAGGGGCGGCTGGGTGTATTGGTCGCGACTCCAGTAGGAATAGAACGACACCGGGTTGTCGGGACGGCCTTCGTTCAGCGGCAGCTGCGACTGCGAACGGAGTATCGTGGCCACATTGGGCGAAAGTCCGAGCAGGAAAAGCATCACGGCCACCGCCGCCAGCTCCAGCCTGCGGAGACGCTTGGCCAAAGCCACCACAAGCACCGCCACACACACCAAAGCCACAAGGCCGGCGGTGAGCAGCATGGCACCGTTTACCGAAAGGTGCATATTGTTGACAAACAAGATATTGCATTTGGCAAAAAGCAGGAACAGTCCCGGAATTATCAGCTTGTAAACCGCCAGCAGGGCCGCCAGCGAGGCCACAAAGGCCAGCAACGTTTTCCACCAGCGGGGGTGGAAGGTGTTGTAATACACCAACATCACCGCCGAAGGTATGACGAGCATCGAGAGGAAATGCACTCCCTCGGAGAGTCCGAGCAGCAAAGCCGCCAGCAGCAGCCACCGCACGGAACGGCGTGGGTCGGTGGCAAACTCCGCCTCCCAGCGCAACATAGCCCACAGCAGCACGGCTGTGAACAGCGACGAAAGGGCGTAAACTTCGGCCTCCACCGCCGAAAACCAAAAACTGTCGGAGAAACAGAAAGCCAAGGCTCCCACCATGGAGGCGGCAATGGTGGCAAAAGTGCCTGTCGTGCCGTCAACGAAACGACGTATCAGTCGCGAGATGGTCCAGAAAAGGAACATCACCGTGGCACCGCTGGCCACTGCCGAGAGCATGTTCACCGCCCAGGCCACGCGCGTCGGGTCGCCGAACGAGAGGTACGAAAACAGGTGGGCCACAAGCATATACAGAGGCGCTCCCGGAGGATGCCCCACCTCCAGCTTGTACGAGGTGGCTATCCACTCGCCACAGTCCCAGAAACTTACGGTAGGCTCGAGGGTGAGGGCGTAAACCGCGGTGGCAATCGCAAAAACCAGCCACCCGAAAAGGTTATTCCATTTAGCGAAATTCATCGGAAACTACCAGTTGACAACGGCTTTGTTAAAAATATCCTCGATTATCTCGTTAACAATCTCCTCCACCAGCGAGTTTTCGACGGACGAGAAGTTGAGCTGCGCGCTGAATTCCTTGTAGCGGTTGAAACTCTGCTCGAAATTGGCGTTGGGGTCCTTGGAGTTGGTGAAACTCACCTTAACGCCGATGGTCAGACGGTTCATGGCCGCCTGGTCGTTGCTGGTGATGGCCGTGGGCTGGACGGTGTAGGTGGTAATCTCGCCGCTGAGGTCGAGGTCGCCACCCTGCTCCGCAACCACGAGGTTGGTCTGCGACGAGAAGGTGTTGCGCAGGCCGTCGCTCAGGATCTGGCTCAGCTGCGGGTTCACCGTGGTGGCGTAGTTGGGGAAATTGGCGATGGAGATGGTCTTGGCGTCGGCAGGGATGGAGGCACCCGTGAAGGAATAGCCCCCCACGCAGCCGCAAAAGAGCGACAACAACGCCAAACACAGGCACAAAACTGCCTGCGATGTGCGTTTGGACATCCTACGAGCCACTCCAATTCTGTCTATTACCATAATATTCAACGCTTTACAACAAAAGTAAAGATGTTTTGACATTGCAAATTTACGCTTTTTTATTGAATTAACGACCATCCACAAAAATAAAATGCCACCACAGAGGAATTTAGCCCTTTCCATCCCGTTCCCCTACCCTTTTTCAAACCTCGAATAGGGACTTAGGGTGCGGAAAACGTAAAATTTTTGCATTTTCCGCACCCTAACCCACCACTTAGGGTGCGGAAATTATTATTCTTTGAACAAGTCGTCCATCGTCACCTCGTTCATGATATTGCTTGCATAGCCGTTCTGAGTAAGGCCGTAGGTGGTAATGAACGTCGGCATAATCCCGTAAGGTGAGCCAGTCTGGTCAACAAAAGCCGCCTGACGCTTGCGCAGTTTCAAATCTTCAGTCTTATTTATATGGGAAATCTAACATTCAAACATCAAATGAGAAACACACATGAAAATTACTCATTCAACAACATATTTACATCTGCTATCAATAACATCCTCCCCCCTAAAAAGTCGAAATCAAACTATAGCGAAAAATCATTAATTCGGGACTGTTGCGCTATTTCCAACAACTTTTCAAAGGCCCCATGAATTTCCCCACACCCCATTTTTTCCTGTTAGCATAATAAAAACGCTTTGGCGGTTACAAAAAAACAGCGACTTGAAAATATGAAAAAACAAAATCAGTCAAATAAACAAATTATAACATTAAAAATCAGCCAATTCCACAACAAGACGATATAAAAAACAATGTAAAGTTTGGAAAAATGCAATAAAATTCGTATTTTTGTCGCTAATTTCGACGTTCGCCATTTAGAACATCGGCAAAAGTAAAATAATTGAAATATAGACATTTAAAAAAATATCTGTTATGAAAAAGACTCTGAAAATTTCGGTGTTGCTTACACTTGGAGTGATGATTTGCTGTGCTTTCGGCTCCTGCAAGTCGTCGAAATCGGGTGAAGGTGTTATGTACAACCAGAAACCGCGCAAAGGCTCACAGGCCATCAAGTCGAACTACAAGGTTGTAGGCGAGAACGTTATCGAATACTCCGAAACCGACGTAGAACTGCCGGCCATATAAAGGCGTTTGCGGAACAGATTGACATATAAGTTTTTAAAACTCGAAGATTGCTTTGCTTGACAAGCGACGGCAATCTCCGATTTACGTTTTACAACAAGATGAAAAAAAGGTTATTTATCCTACTGCTTGCGGTGCTTTGCATAGGCGCCGCCCAATCGCAGGGCAAATACACAATAAAAGGCACTGTCGGCAAGACGCACCTGAAAAGGGTTTTCCTTCAGCTGTACAGCGCCAAGGACTCCGTGGTGAGATACCAGGCACGCATCGAGCCCGACGGCTCTTTCGTGTTCACCGGCTCGCTGCCCGAACCGCGTCTGGCCGAGATTCGTCTCGCCACCACCTCGCGCGGCTTTTTCTTCTACCTCGAGAACAACCTCATCACCCTCAAGGTGGACCCCGACGACATTGAGAACACACGCATCAACGGCTCGTTCAGCAACAGCCAATACCGCTATATCCTCGAGGATTGCGAGCTTAAGGAGGACAGCGTGAACGTGTGTCTGGAGAACTTCATCATCCAGAACCCCGAATCCATCTTCGCGCCGCATATCCTTGCCACACAGCCCTATTTCGCGCTGCTCAACTCACGCGAGCTCAACCGCTATGTGTCGAAATTCACCGGCGCCGCCACACGCACCTACTACTACCGCTATCTGCAAAAGAAGATACGCCAGCTGAACCGCGTATCGGTGGGCGAGATAATGCCCGACTTCGAACTGCCCGACACTTCGAGCCGCGCAACCACCTGCTACCAAGCCCTCGAAGGCAACAAATACCTCGTGATAAACATCTGGTCGTCGAAAGACCTTACCGAAAACGACAAAGGAACCCTGCGCACCCTGTACCACAAATACAAAAACAAAGGCGTGGAATTCCTGTCGGTATCCTTCGACGTGCACCGCGACACTTGGATAAACACCATCGAGGAGAGCCGTTTCACTTGGAAACACGCCTCCGACCTTCTTGGATGGGAAAGCGTTATTGCCAACACCCTTTGCATACCCTACATTCCTTGCAACATAATTATCGACAGCGAAGGAAAAATACTTGCCCGCGACGTGCCTAACTCACGACTTGCCGACGAGCTGGAGAAAGTCTTCAACAAAAAGAAACGCTAAACACTCCCACTGCCCTCTAACATACCAAAACAACCAACGATGCGCCGATTGCGATACATACTTGCCTTGTGTGTTGTGCTGTCGGCTACAATAGTATTTGCCCAACAGCAGGAGCTGCAACTGGCGAACCACTATTTCAACAACGGCGAATACGACAAAAGCGCCGAAATATACGAACAGCTGTTCGCCAAAAATCCCGACGATTTCAACTACCACCGCCTTACCGAGTGCCTGATACGGCAAAAACAATATTCCGAAGCCGAGAAAGTGGTGAAAAAACGCCTCAAACAACGTCCCGACGACGCGTCGATATACGTGGACTGGGGCTGGATAGCCGAAAACAACGGCAAACGCAAACAGGCTGAGAAGCACTACTCCACCGCCATCGAGAAAGCGGGCTACAACAAAAGCATTATCGACAAGGTAGCCGAAGCTTTCGAAAACATCGGTCATCCGCAACAGGCCATACAGACATACCAAAGCGCCGGCGAGCGTCTGCGCAACCCCTACGCCTACACTTTCGAGATGGCACAGCTGTATGAGAAAAACGGCGACTACCAGAAAATGATCGAACTCTATTTCGGCTACTTGGAGAAATACCCCTTTGCCAGCGGACAGATACAGCTGATGCTGCAACAGCAGGCCCAGGGCGACAACGCCGAATTCGACCGCTGCCTGAAGAACACCATAGCACGGCACATTGCCGACAATCCGCAAAACCAGACCTACCACGATATGATGATCTGGTTTTCGTTGCAGAAAAAGGATTTCGACTTCGCCATAAGCCAGGCCAAGGCCATCGACCGCCGTTTTGCCGACGACAACGGCACGCAGGTGTTCCGGGTGTCGCAGATAGCCGCCTCCAACCAAGCCTTCAACACCGCCATCGAAGGGTATGACTACCTGCTGAAAAAAGTCACCGACGGCGACTACTATTTCGACAGCTATGTGGGACTGCTTTCGGCGAAATACGACCAAATCAGCGTACAGCACTCCCCCACCCCGAAACAGATTGACGCCCTTGTGGCCGACTACGAGACAGCCATTGCCAAACTGGGCAGCAACAGTAAGACCGTGCCACTGCTGCGCAACTACGCACAACTGCTGGCGATGTACAAAAACAACTCGGCCCAAGCAACCGACATCTTATATAACATACTCGACATGCCGTCGGTGGCGGCACACCAGAAAGCCGAGACCAAGCTGCAACTGGGCGACATACTGCTTTTCAACGGCTCTGTGTGGGAGGCCTCGTTGCTTTACATGCAGGTGGAGAAGGATTTCAAGAACGACATCATCGGCTCGCAGGCCAAATTCAGAAACGCACAACTATCGTACTACAACGCCGACTTCCAGTGGGCCAAGGCACAACTCGACGTGCTGCGCGCCTCCACCTCCAAGCCCATCGCCAACGACGCAATGCAACTGTCGCTGCTCATAAGCGACAACATGGACGACGACAGCTCCTACACCATGCTCACCTATTTTGCCAAAGGCGACATGCTCCTGTACCAGAAGAGATACGACGACGCCTGCCACTACTACGACTCGGTGCAGATACGCAACCTGTCGCACCCCCTTTTCGACGAGATACTGATGCGCAAGGCGCAGATAGCCCTGCAGCAAGGGCAGTACAGCCAGGCCGACAGCCTGCTTACAGAGCTTACGCAGAAATATCCTGCCGACATCCTTGCCGACGACGCCCTTTTCATGCTTGCCTCCATCAACGAGGAGCAACTGGGCAACCCCGCAAAAGCATCGGAATACTACGAAAAAATAATACTCGACTATCCGGCAAGCCTTTTCGTTGCCGAATCGCGAAAGAAATACAATATGTTGAAAAATAAAAACACAGAGACATGATAACATCGGAACTTCTATTTTTTGGCGGCTTTTTGCTGCTTGTGGCCTTTATGCTTTTTCTGGACTTGGGCGTTTTTCACAAAACCGACCATGTGATAGGATTCAAGGAGTCGGCCATCTGGACGGCGGTGTGGATAGGCATCTCGCTGCTGTTCTGCCTTTTCATTTTCCTCAAAGCCGAATGGATTCACGGCATCACCGACAACGCCGGACTGCAGAACTATTACGACAAGTATTACTACGGAAGACTGCATCAAGGCATTGACATGAACAACTCTTTCGAGGAAAACTTGAGCATTTATCGCAACACCCTCGGAATGGAGTACCTTACAGGTTATTTCATCGAAAAAGCCCTGTCTATCGACAACATTTTTGTGATGATACTGATATTTGTGAGCTTCGGCATCGACAAAAAATACTACCATCGCGTACTTTTCTGGGGCATACTGGGCGCAATAGTTCTGCGTTTCATATTCATCTTCCTCAGTGCCGCCCTCATCACAAAATTCGCATGGGTGCTGGCTGTCTTCGGCGGCATACTGGTGATTTCGGGTATCAGGATGTTTTTCAAGAAAGATGATGAGAAAATCGACACCGAACACCACCCCGTGGTACGTTTCGCCTCCAAGCATTTCCGTGTACTGCCGCAAGGTCACGGCCACGACTTTTTCACACGTGTGGACCATAAACTATACATCACACCGCTGTTTGTAGTGCTGCTGGTGATAGAGTTCTCCGACGTGCTTTTCGCTGTCGACTCCATCCCCGCCATCTTCTCCGTAACGCAAGACCCCTTCATAGTGTTCTTCTCCAACATTTTCGCCATTTTGGGATTGCGGTCGCTGTTCTTTATGCTTAGCAGCGTGGTGGACAAATTCTGGCTACTCAAATACGGCTTGGGTGTGCTGCTCACCTTTATAGGTGTGAAAATGCTGCTCAACACTTTCTGGCACATCGAGATAAACACCGTAGTCTCGCTCTTTGTGATACTCGGAATACTGGTGCTGAGCATAGTGTTTTCGATGCTTTTCCCAAAGAAAGAGCCTGTAAAAGTGGAGAACCAATAACCTGCCTCTCATGCCCGAAATCTACCGCAACGGCGTTTTCTACCGGCTTGTAAAACATACCGTGAACTTCGGTCTGCGGGCCTATTTCGGCAATATTGTGATAAAAGGTCGCGAAAACCTGCCCACCGACTGTAGCTACATCCTTGCGCCCAACCACCAGAACGCCTTTCTCGACGCACTGATGATTCTTCAGATAAACAAACTCCGTCCGACGGTTTTCCTAGCTCGTGCCGATATTTTTGGCAACACACTGGCAAACAAAGTGTTGCATTTTCTCAAGATAATGCCCGTCTATCGCGCCCGCGACGGCAGACAGTCGCTTTCCAACAACGACACCATTTTCCAGTTATCGACCGATGTCATCCTCAACCAAGTGGCCTTATGCCTGATGGCCGAAGGCACCCACAACGACCGACGGCAACTGCTGCCGCTGAAAAAGGGGATGTTCCGCATTGCCTTCGCAGCACAGCAGAAACTCGGCGAAAAACCGCTCTACATCGTACCTGTGGGAATTGACTACGAAAGCTACGACACTCCCGGCAACCCCTCTGTAATCAACATCGGGAAAGCCATTGCGGTGAAAGACTACATGGAGTTGCACCAAGACAACAACGCTTTGGCAATCAACAAAATAAAAGAGGATTTGCGAGTGGCGATGACCGCACAGATGCATCAGATTGATTCCACCGAACATTACGACGAGTTTTACCTTTTGTCGAAACTCTATGCCGACGCTCGTGGCAAGGAATTTGGACGTGAAACAACTTGGCTCAAGTTTGAACTACGACGTAAGATGTCGCAGAAATTGGACCGTTTGGAACAATATAATCCGCAAAATACCAGCGATTTAGCCAAGGAAATTTCGGATACATCCACTCTCTGCAGTGCCTACGGCGTGGATTCCACGCATCTGTTCGAGACAAA
>JAEEGK010006646.1_pt1 | contig 27779 bp, 13 predicted proteins | sample 8958771 | NCBI WGS metagenome assembly JAEEGK01 (sample SAMN16246547, study PRJNA631951) | gut metagenome | biome: gut microbiome; feature: rumen; material: SC-attached | host: Bos | place: Iran: Karaj | collected 2018-10 | reverse complement strand
TATTATTCTTAATGAATAAATAATATATATAAATATATTGAAAAGATTAATTAAAAATGAAATAAAAATAATATAATTAAATGAATAAAGATTATATTTAAAATATATTTTTTTACTAAATAAAATAGGAATTTAATTAGGAAACAATTATTTTTCAAAATTTTGAATTACCCTCAAAATATTTAAACTTGTTTTTGAAAGAATAAATATAAATTGCCTGATTTAATTTTATATTGAAATAATCTAAAAACATAATTTTACACTCATCAATTGATTATTAATAAATATTATATTGATAAATTTTATTTAAAGGGAGTGTTCACACAATAAAAAAAGAGTAAATAACAAAAGTAGAAAAAAAACAAAATATCGAATTTCAAATGGGAATTCAAGAATAAATAAAAGAAAAAATTAACATAAGATGATTAATAATAACATTTATAGAAATATTAAATTAAAGATAATATCACTATAATTATATTTGTTATAATAAAACAAATTTTTTTCTGATTTCTATTACTTTAAATTATTTCGAATTCTTCTGATTTAAATATTATATAATTATTTTCATTATTATTCCCTAAATATATGTATATCTTTCTCTTAAATTTAAAAATAATTAACATTTTTTGTGTTTTTATTTTCAAATTATTTAAATATGAAATTCTATTAGTGAAAAGATAAAATTATGAATTATTGAATTTATTCTCCATAAAAATTACTAAAATCATTAAAAGAATTTAAGGTCAAATACAATAGTTTAAACAAAATAATCACATTCTAAAATTACTTTAATGAAAATTTGTAAAAATTTTCAAAATGATTTATGTAAATTCATTTATAATAATTTTTCTAATTTATTGAAACAGTTTTAAATTAAAAAAGAAATAGCTTCTGCATATTTTTTTTGTCAATAATATTTTTAATTTTGTAAACAAAAAATAAAATTATAAATAATTCAATAATTAATAAAATTTATTCTTTTCTCCAAAAATAAAAAAAGTAAAATATAATAGAATGTTTGAATTTATAAAAAAACTTAATTAAAAAAAGAAAATTATACTTTAATTAATAATTTTTAAAACATATTTTAAATTAAATTAATAAAAATTAAAATATTCCCAAAATATATTCTTTTTCTCCAAAATTAATATAAAATGGAACAAAAGAATAAAATAATAAAACTTTAATTAATGTCATCTAAAGAAGATTTATCCCTAAAAACAAAATATGAGATTGAACTTGAAAATTCTTATTCTCCAAAAGAAGTAGGAATTTATGTTATTCAAATTAAACAAAATATTATCTCAAACGTTTTAAAAGAAATAGAAGAAAACTTAACTTCAAATAATATCATTTCTTTTAATAAAAATTTAGAAAAAATTGAAAAAATGAGATTATTTAAATTATTTTCAGAAGAAGAAAAAATATCTTTGATGGAAAAAATTATTCAAATGCTTTCAATTTATCATTTAAATCAATTTTATACAACAAAAATGATTCATTTTATTGGAATTCATATTGATTTAATACCACAAGAACAAAAAGTTATTTTTCCATGGAAATTATTTTACAAAATTTATCTTATGAATAATTTATGTTTTAAAGGTGATTTTTTTTCGGATTTTAAAATATTTAAAGTTTACAAAAATCTTTTTAAATTTATTTCAATTTCAGAAGAAGATTATTCGTTTTTGAAAAAAGAAGTTTTACAAGGATTATATCATATAAATTTAGAAAGAAAATATATTTATCTTAATGTAATTAAATTTTTCTTTCCAAAAAAATTATTATTAGAAGATGAAGAGACACAAACAATTTTATTTAATATAATGAAAAATTCAATGCATCCTTTTAAAGGAGTATGTTCAATTTTTAGAATTTTATTATCAAAAAATGGAAAAATTAAATTAGAAAATTTAAATGAATTCATTGAGATTTTTTGCAGTAGACTTAATCAAAAAATTAATGGAAGTACTTTTATTAATACATATAGATCATTAATTAAAAGGAATAAAAAACATAAAGATACTGATAATGATGCAGAACAAATTTTAGTTTATTTATTATTTAATGATCAATTTAAAAATTTAAGAAATATTATTGATGAACATTTTAAAATTTTAATTTCTTCTATTCATATGTGTTTAAAAGAAAGATACAATGAAGAAAATGGAAAAATTAAAGTTATGAATTTTATGGAAAATTTATCTAAAAGTTTAAAGAGTATTTTTACTATTAAAAATTATGATTCTAATTTAAATAAAATGATATATTCACCAATGAAAAATAATATTAATGAAGAATTAATAGAAAGATTTTCTCAAGTTTATTCTTATTTATATGTTATTATTAAAAAATTTTTATTGTTTGATATTAAAGGAAGTGGATTTATTTTATCTAATTTTTTTGAGATTTTATCAATTTCAAATAAAATTAAATTTAATATAAATGAATATTTATCGATTTTAGAATTTTATCAAGAAAATACTGAAACTCAACTTTTTAAATTTGTAAAAAAATTAAATAATATGTTTCCACTTTTAATAAATCCAAATTATTATTTAGAAAATCTAAAAATAAAATCTTATATAAATAATATAATACCATTTTTAATTGATTGTATTTCTAGTGCAGCACCAAAAACTAACAATGAAATATTAAAAATCTTTAGTAAATTTTATCTTTATACAAATGACAAAAAATATGAAAATTTAAATCCTTTATTAGAAGAAGCATCAATAAAAATAATGCAAAAAATTGTGAAATTATTTGATTTATTTACACAAAATTCAAATATTTTATTTACTTTTACAAGTGCAATGTTTAGTTATATTAAAGAAGAGAATAAAAATAAAATTTCAGATATTTTTACTAATCATTTAATGGTTAATGAAATTCCTTCTTCAAGAATTAAAAATTATTTTGAATTTGATTTGTTTAATGATGAAGATAATAAAAGATTATTTAATTTTGTCTATGATTCTCTTATTTATATGGATACTTCAAATAATTTGGAAATAAATGAACATTTCTTAATTCAAAATAATAATTCTCAAAAATTAAAAATGATTGAAGTTCAAGTTATTAATAAAGAAAAATTAAAAGTTTATGAAGAAATTCTTTCAAATATTGATTTTAATACTTTAAAAATTTATGAAAATGAGAAAATGAAAAATCGAGTTTGTAATATAATAAATGGACTTTTAAATAAAAAAGAAAAAATTTATTATGATATTCCAAAAGTTGTTTTAAACAAATTATTTTCTTCTTTAATTGAACCTGAAAAAGATGAAAAAACAAAATGTAATAATTACAACAATGAAAAAAAATTAGATATTTTATTAGAATTAATTACAAATATAATTGAACCATATGAAAAATATTCAATGAATATTATTCAAAATTATAAAGAAGATATAAAATTTAATGATAGAATTTTTGATATTTATATTATTCTATTATCAAGTGTATTGACAAATTATAAAAATATATTTATTAATTTTAATGATGAATCATTTGATGATTATCCTATTTTAAAAAATCAATTAAAACAAATTAATTTATATTTCAATAAACAATATATGAATATGAAAACAATTTTAAATTTATTAATTACAATTTTTCAAGAAAATAAACAATCTTTATTTACAAATTCAAAATCAGAAGAATTATTTTATGATATTTTTTCATCTCATTTAAAAACATTTAACTCTTTTAGAAAAGAAAATTCAAAATCTCTTGTGAAAATACAAGAAGTTATCAAATCATTAAAACCATTTTATCATTTACCTTCATATAAATCACTTTATAGTAAATTAAAAAAAAATGATGATAATAAACAAATAAATCTATTGATTAATTCAAAATTAAAAAATTTTGATTTATATTATAATGATATTTATGCAATTTTTTATACACTTAATAATAAATATTTATTAGCTTCAAGAGGTGATTTTAATGAATTAAATATATATGATAATTATCCAAAAGAAATAATTTTTAAATTATATGATGATGTAATCAATTATTACATAAAAAAAATATCTGATTTAAAAACAGGGGAATCATCAGAAATTATTCAAATTATGATGGAAATAATTTCAGAAAATTCTTTTTTTATATATAATTCATTTATTCAATTATCATCTGATATTTTCATTAAAATGACTATTGATTTGTTTCAAATAAAAAAAATTCTTAAAGAAAAAGGATATAATAAAATAAATCAATTAGATTTTGATTTGATAAAAAATGTCCAACAGAAAATACAATATGTAATATTAGGACATAATAAATTAATAAAAAATAAATTATCAAAATATCCTTCTTTAGAATCAATGACTTTTGAGACAAAAATTAATGTAAAAGATGAAAATATTATAAATGGATTAAAAAATTATTTATTTCAGACTTTAATCTCTCTTGATAAGGAAAAAGAAATAGATTCAATAATATTCTTTTTGGTAGTTTTTATTCCTTTATTTTATAAAATTTTTGAATCAAATGATACAAAAATGATAGAAAAAATAATTTTACAAAATATTAATGAGAAAAATATATCGATTGAACAAAAGCAATGCTTACTTTTAATTTTATTCCAAATATTAAAGTTTAAATATAATTCAGATAAAAAATTTACATTTACAAATTTATCAAAAGAAGAATATGGAAAAGAATATAAAAATATAATCAAAGCCCATAAAACAAATTTGAATTTAAATTCAATTTATTATGAAAATATACCAAAATCATCATTTAATATTGGAAAAGAGGAAAAAATAAATATAATAGATTTAATTAATTCTTTTAATAATATAAATGATTGGATTTCTGATAAAAAATTAATGGAAGGGTCAAAACCACCAAATATCATGAAATTTTTTAAAAAAGAGAGTATGAATGAAAAAAATATAAGAGATATTTTTTCTATGTTACTTATGTTTTTGAGAACTGATAATAAAGGATTTAGAAAAAATGTTTCAGGAGCATTAAATGTTTTACATGTAAAATTAATTACTTTATTGTTGTTAAATGGATATATTGATGAAAAGGAAATTTCAATTGAAAAATTTAAAGAAAATAATTATTTAAATAATGATATTCAGATTTTGACTTTTATAGAATTTATTTGTGGAAAATTTAATTATCAATTAAAAAGTAATTTATTTAATAATAATAAAGAAATTTGGAATGTGTTAGATTTATATAGTAATGGAAAAAATATGAAAATTGATTCTTTCATTGAAGGATTATATGACTTTCTTATTCAAAAAATGAATATTAATCAAGCAGAAATACTTTTAAAGAATTATGATTTGAATAAATGTCATTTATCTTTTATTCTAAAAATATATACAACTCTTTCAAATAAATTTGATAATAATCTTAAATATTTTGATAATCAAATTTTACCAAAAGAAAACGTTCATTCAATAATTAATTTAATTTTAGATTCAAATGAAAATATTATTAAATATAAAAGTAATATTAATTCACTTCTTTCATTGTATTTGAAATTAGATGGTTCATTTGGTTTTAATGAGAATACATTTGAAAATAATCATTCATTTAATAATGAAACAATAACTAAAGTATTAAAAGAAATTAATGATAAAGGAATGAAAAAAGAAGATAATTCTCTTAAACTTTTCTTTTTCGATATTTTTGATAATTTTTATAAACAAATTATAGGTAATAAAGAAGTTTTTGCTAATCATTTAACTTGTATATCACATACTTTTAAAGAGTGCAAAGTAAATTCAGAAATTCTAAAAAATTATGAAAGTTGTTTTAAAAGAACTACAAATAATATTAATATCTCAAATTGCATTAATTTACTTCTTGATGATATTAAAGCTGATACTACAATTAATGAAAAATTAATTTATTTACAAGCAATTAGATTAATTTTCTCATATAATATTCATTATTTAAATGAAAACAATGATAAAGAAAAAATTTTAAATGGTTTAATTTCTATAATAAAATTAATTAAAAATGAAGAATTAAAAGAACAATTTAGTGAAATATTTGTGTATTATTTTAATATATTATCTGATGAGGAAAACAATAAATTCATTCAAGATAATAAAGATAAAGATAATGAATTTTTATATGTTTTATTAAGTCAGTTACTTAGATTTAGGATTGATTTACCAAAATATATTCAAGAATATATTGCAAGTTTAAAGAATAAAAGAGATAATAAAATTGTGAAAAATTTCATAACAAATGCAATGGATAGATATCATAATGGATATTTATATATGAAAACTAAATTAAGTCCTGAATGTAAAGAAGTATTAGAAGATACTTCAAGGAATAAAAATTATTTTTCTTAAAATATTGGTATATTATTATTTTATTTTAATTAAAAAATGTTAAATAACTTTTAAAACATTATTTTTTTGATTAAACCTTATAAATAAAAATAGATTTAAAGCTTAACAACAAAAATACTAAAAATTAAAAATAACTATTAAATATAATAAGGTTTACTAGAAAGATTATCATTAGCCATAGGATCAGAATTTAAATATTTATTATAAAAATTAAAATAAGTTTCGGTGAATTTTAAAATAGAAGGTAATCTAACAGGTCCAGACCAATTCCAATAATAATATGTAAATTTATATGTTATTTTTTCTACTTCTTCAATTGGAAAACCAGTATTATCATACAAACAAGTAAATTCAACTGGACTTGCAGTACCTTGATTAACTTTTTGAGGTTGAATAAAAAATTCATATCTATCTAAAGAAGTAATTCCAGAATCAACAACTAAACCAGAAGTAGGATTAATTAAATTATTATCATTATAAATTTCAAAAAATTTAGATATTGTTTTTTTATTTACACATATAAAGAAAAATTTAGGGGAATAATTTTTTTGAAAACAACCATCATTTTCATTTCCACTTAATATATCTTTTATTATTGGAACTTCAGTATTTAATATTTTAACTTTCTCTCCTTCATTTCCTCCTTCTCTATATATAAATATATAATCTGGATATCTTGGTGCCTTTTGTTTAATAAAATTATCTAAAGCTTTTCTAAATAAATATGTTAATGCATCTCTTTTATCATCAGATTTTTTTTGATTAGTGAAAATTTTAGATAAACTTTTATTATATGTTGATGTTAAACAATATATAAATTCATTATTATTTATTTTTTTACAATTTATTCCAATTGCCATTCCAATTTTATCACTAGAAATTAAATCTTTTATTTCAAATAATTCTCCTCCTGTTTTAACTACCATTTGTGCTAAAATATTTGAATAAACTGATAAATTTTTTTTATCAAAATTTTCAGTTGATAAAACTTGAGATGGAACTCCTAAAGTTTGAATACAATATTGTTTAATATTTTTATAATAATGTTTTGAATGTTTCCCAAGAATAAAAAATAATAATTTATATTTATTTTTTAAATGCAATTTTTCCATTTCTTGAACAAACTGAGTTCCATTTCTAACATTAAAAATTTCAATTTTTGGTTCTTCAATAATGACTTGAATATTTTTAGAAGCAGTTTTTAAAGAATTAATAGCTCTTCTCGCACAATTATGTTCTTCTCTTGTAGTTAAAATAATCCATTCATCTTTTTTAAAAGTTTGAGCTCTAATAAAAGCTTTATGAGAAAAATTAGTTTTTTCTTTTTTTAATTGTTCATTTAAATTAAAAAAATGTAAAGTTGGAGGTTCTAAAATTCTTCCTTCTATTTTTTCAAAATTATCAAATTCTAATCCCCAAGAATCAGTTATTTCTTTTGGAGTTTGAGGAATATTTTTTTCATTTTTTTTTGGTTTTTTCCCTTTATCATTTGTTAATAATTTTAAAATTTCAGTATATTTATCGAAATTTTCTTTTGGGTTTTTCTTAGTTAATTTTATCATATTTTGCTTTAAATATCTTCCTCCTTTTTCAATTATATCATCATCCATTCCAGTTAAATAAACTAATTCTGGAATAATATAATTTACTTCTTCTGAAAATTTTCTTTTTACTATAAATAAACATTGATTTTTATCTTTTATATTTATTCCATATTGCATTTGATAATAATTTACTAAAGTAATTGTTTTTGTATTTTTATCTTTGTCTCTTAAATTAATTGTTGTATCAATTGGTCTTTTATCAAATGTTACATCATCAATTAATATTGCTCTATAATTTCCATACATTGTTAAAACTGTTTTTCCTATAAAATAATCTTTAATTAAATTTTGATAATTTTGATGTGAATATTTATTTGAAATTTCTTTTATTTTATCATAAGCATTTTGTCCACTTATATATTTATTTTTATTTGATATTCTTAAATATAAACCTTGAGATGTTATTATTGTTCCTGTAGCAAAACCAAATAATATTTTTTCTTTTGAATTATCACTTAAATATTTTTGATTATGAATATTATAAAAATCACCTTTTTGAAATTTTATTATTCCTTCATTTGCCAAAATAATTTGTTTAATCAAAGTTTCCATAAACATTTTAGTTACTAAATTATTTTGTCCTTCATTTCTAATTTTATCTAATTCAATCAGATTTTTTGTTTTTTCAATAGTAATTTTAAATTTATTTTCTTCAACTTGAATTTCTAAAATAATTTTATCTTTTTTTGCATCGTTTGTAAATAGTGAAAAACCAGATTGAAAATATTTAGAAAAATTCTCTTTCAAATCTATAGAACATAATTTTATAATTTTTCTAAGTAAAGAAAAATTATCTTCTGCAATTTCTGGTTCAGATTTTATTGAAAATTGCATTGCATGCTTTTTATTTGGGTTAAAATGTAATTTTAAATAGTTGGTTCTAACTTTTACTAACTTTTCCTTTCTCAAATCTTGATTAAGTCTTGGGGCTATAGGAAATTTTATTACTTCCTCACTCATTTAGAACTTAAAATATATATGAATTTAATAATTTTTATATCAAGAAAAAAAAATCATTAATGGGTTTAATTATTAATTAAAAAATAAAATTTATTTGATGTGGGTCAATAATGATTTTTATAAAACAGATAAATTTAGACCTAAATACTTTAAAAAACAAGATGATGTCAAAGACTATTTTAATTCAAGTAATTTATTTATATTTTATTTAATTGTTTAGGCAATTTTGTTCCAAATTTTTTTGATTTTTCAACTCAAGGAATTAAAACTGGTTTATTAACTAAAGAAAATGAGGTTTTAGCAGTTCAAAATTTTTTAGAAAAAGAATCCGAAAAAAACAAAGAATTATTCGAAAATGAAAATTTAAGTTATTTAAAAAAGAAAGAAACATTTGAAAAATTATTAAAATTAATATATGAATTACAAAAAGAAAATGATGAATTAAAATATCAAATAAAAGCAAAAAAAAAGAATGATTTTTCAATTAGAGCACAAATAAATTTTTCAATTAAAAAAAAGAAAAAAAATAATAAATATGAAATAGAAAAATTAGATTCAATAAATATAAAAAGAATTAAAGAAAAATTAAGAGCAATTCCTCCAAAAATTGAAAAAGAAGAATTAGAAGAAGAAGAAGAAGAAGAAGAAGAAAAAAGAAAAAGAAAATTAATTCATGAAAAAAAAATCCAATTAAATTTAGATAAACATTCATATGGAAAACTTGATGAAATCAGAGCAAAAAAAATAAAAGATGATTTACGAAAAGAAAAAGAAAAACTTGAAGAAATAGATAGAAAAAATAAAAAAAAATCAGAATTTGAAAAACCTATTGTTTTTAATTCTCAAGTAATTATTGAAGGGAATAATAATTTAAAAAATGAAATTAATATTCAAGATTTAAAAACATCTGTTCAAGTTTTAAAACAAGACATTGTAGATATTGAAAATGAATATCGTTTTGAATTTGATGATGAAAATATTAGAAAACAAAAGAAAGAAAAAAAAGAGGAAAGACTTTTAAATGAAAAAGAATTTGAAGAAATTTTAAAATATGAAAATTTAAATAGTTCAAAATTAAGTATAAATGATAAAGAAAAAGTTTTAGATGTTTTAATTAATAAAATTGAAAATTATTCAAAAAAAATTAAAAAAAATATACTTATTTATAAAGAAGAATTTATTTATGAAATAAAAGAAAATAAATTATATTTAAAAAAAATATTTTATGATTTAAATAAAAATCCAAATTTAAAAATTGATATAGATGTAGCATGTGAATTATTATTTGAAATTGTCAATTCAAATTGTGACACCAATTTAAATCTTTATAAATTAAAAGATAAAAATGAATATGACAGAAATGATTTTGAAAATGACTTACGCGAAGATTATGCAAATATTATTTTTAAAGTTATAAAACATATTAAAAATATGTATAATAATAATAGAATTAATGAACAATTTGCTTCTGATTTTTTGGCAAAAGCAATTTTAAATTTTGAATATGATAATGAAATGTTACAAAGAATTAAATATATTATAGAAGAAGAATTGAATAATAATTAAAAATATTTAATTTTTTGGAATTTTTTTTATGTTTTTTTCCCAAAAATTTTATATAAAATATATTTGTAATCAATAATTTATTGTAAAAATATAATTTTTACTTTATTAATTAATTGATTTCCAAAAAAAAAAGAAAATGTTTTAAAACAAAAAAAAATTATCTCAACCAATGTAATTAAAAAAAGTAGAAATAATAAATTAATTTTAAATGTCAGATTTAGTTTGTTGTAGATATAATCCAAACCATAAAGTTAAAAAAAGTAGATTAACAATTCATGAATATAAATGTCCGGATAAAAATAATTCAAAAGTTGTTGTTAGTCCTTTTGATCCTAATGAAAAAATTAATGTTAAAGATTATGATGAACATGTAAGAAAGCATCAACCTAAAATAGATAATAATCTTAAAGAAGCAATTCAAAATTATATTCGTGAAAATAAACAAGATAATCATCAACTTCTTCAAGAAATTAGATTTCAAGAATTAAAAGGAAATTTAGTTGAAAAAAAAACGAATGTTGTAGGAATGGATAATAAAAAGAAAAAGAAAAAAAATAAAAAGAAAAATTTAAATGATAAAGAAAATAGAAGTAATAATAATCAAACAAAAAATGTAGAAGAATACGATGAAATATTAACAAAAAGTCAAAATTATGATTATTTAGAAATTAAAAATAAAGGACAAATGAAAAAAAAATTTGATTATTTGTCAAATGATAATTTTCAAAATTTTGAAAAAGATATAATTTATCAACCAAATAATGTGAATTTTAAAGGATTAAATTTTATTCAAAGTAATCAAAAAGAATTAAAACAAAATAATGAAATTTGTTCTCAGTTAAATGGAGATTGTATTAACATTTCTATTTCAACTAATAAAAAAGATTTAAGTCAAAATAATGAATTGTTTGATTTAACTGAAGATGATTTTAAATCATTTCATGGAGCTTATCACAATAATATTGAAGATGATCAAAATAATGAATTTTATTCTCAATTAAGTGAAAGTGAAGATAATATTGATGATAATAATTATAATCCTAATTTAGAAGATTACAAATTAGATTTTCAAAGTCAAAATATATTAATTGAAGATATTATAGTATAAACTTATTTTATAAATTATTTTTTAATATCTTATAAAATATATATTTTTTATAGTTTAATTAATTATTGGATGTCTCAGAAAAAATATTTTTTTCTGAAAAGAATTAAATTTAACATTGATTATAAATATTTTATAAATAAAAAAAAATGATAAACAAAAAAAGAAACCAATTTAAAAGATAATAGAGGTAATTTTTTTCATTCATCACTTCCAATCATAATATATTATTTTTAATAGACAATTTCAATCTCAAAATTTATCTATTTAAAATATATAAAGTTTCCAAGGCTATAAAAAAACCTTTATTTTCCTTTGATCTCAATAATAATAGAAGATTAGAAATTTCTTTTTTATTTTTTCAAAAGAATTTGAATTCTTTTATTAGTGATTTTTTCATCAATGAAGATATTTTTTAAAACTTCAAAAATGATAGATTATTTATTTTTAAAGTATAAAACAAATAAAATTTAGATTTTAATTAAATATTAACTATTAATCTTAAACATCAAAACATTTATTTGAATGAAATTTAATTTTTTAAAAAATTATTCATATTGAGAATGAATATTTGAAATTTATACCTTTTTTTATTTTAAATATAAATTCTCTGAATCAAATTAAAATATTTTTTCAATAATATTATAATTAAAAAAATAATTTAAAAAAGTAAAATATGATGAATTAATGAATTTTTTACAAAAAAGTAAATTTATTTCAAAAATTTAAAAAATAAATAAAAAAAATAAAAATTTCTTTAAAGTGAATTACAACATTAAAACACTGATTTAATTAATTTTACCAACATTAGGATTATTTTTCGAAATTTTCAAAGGTTGTTTCCTATTATTAATTAATTGTTTATAATTATTCTTATTATTTTTATTATATAAATTATTATTATTCAAATAATATTCATTTAATTCAAAAGTATACATGTTCCTATTAATAGTATCAGCAAATTTACTATTCATCATTCCTTTTTCAATTTTTATTTTATGTAATTTAATTGTATTATTACTTAAAGGAGCAGTAGAAACTTTTCCTCTTTCAACAGAATGAGCGTTTTGTATATTTCTTGAAATAAAATTATTTTTTTCAATTGGTTGTTCAGTATTAATTATTGAAGACTTTAAATTTTCCATTTTTTCCCAAAGTAAATTTCCTCCTATATTAAAATTACTATTTGGTCTTCTTAAAGGTATCATTGGAATTATTATATTACTAGAAGCTGAATTTATATTTAAATTTGTTGCAAATTTTGCACTCATTAAATCTATTCTATCTTTACTATATTCATCTGTATTATTTGAATTTGAATTTTTTTTTGATTCATTTGTTGTTGATTGTGTATCTATATTATTATTAATAGTTAAATTTTTTTTTGAATTATTACTTATATGATTTATTTCTGGGAGAAATATATCAAATTTATGATTTTGACTTGATGATAATAATTTTGATATTTGGCTTTTTTCCTTTTCTTGATTTAATTTATTAAGATTATTCCATGATGTAAATAATGGATTTGTTTTTATATTATTTGGATTGGAAATTTGATTTATATTTGTAATTGGAGAAAGAGAATTTCTTTCATTTATATTATTATTATTGTTTACATCAATAATCATTTTTTTCAAATAATTCGGTCTTTTATTCTTTTGATTGATATTATTTTTTTTATCAATTAATTCATTTACTTTTAGTTCTTTGTTATTAACATTTATATTATTATTAATATTATTATGATTATTATAATTATAATTATTATTTGTATTATTATTATTTTTATTGTAAAATTTAATTTCTGTTTTTTGTTTTTCTTCATCTTCTTCTGGAATAACATCTTCTACTAAAACTTTTTTTTTATTATTTTCTTTTTCTTTATCATCTATAATTATTAAATTAAAAAAATATTACTTTTTCCTTCTAATAAATCAAGAAGTTCTTTATCTTCATCATATTCAGTTTGTAAATCAATATATATTTGTTGAGATTTAAATAATGTATTTCCTTTATTCTCATTTTTTATTGGTTCAAAGAAATCTTTTGGAAAAGATTTTGGATTTATGATTATACTAGTTTATTATTATTTTTAGTGTACTTTTTTGGTTTTGATGTTAAGTTAATTTGATTTTTATTTTGTTTATTTTCTGATTTATGCTCTATAATATTTCCAATAACATGCTCTGTCATATTATAAATTGTTTTTAATTATTTTTTTCCATAAAATATATTTAATTAAATGGATATTATGAAAAATATAAAAAAGATCTTTATAAAATAAAAATTTTATTATTTAGATATTATATTTGTAAGAATTTTCTTTAATTTTTAAAAGGAATTTTTTTAATGTTGTATTTCTGAAAATAATAAATTTAATTTTTTTTGATTTCAATATAATAAATAAAAAAAGGATTTATTCTAAAGAAACATATATAAGAAACATTATATTCATGTTAATTAATAAAATTATTATAAAAAATACTTATTTGTCAATTCTTTTATAAAATATAATAAATGATAAAAGTTTATTTAATATACTTAAATTAAATAATTTTATAAGTCAGAATTTTTGTTGTTTTTTTTCTGTTTTATTAACCTTTCCAAATATTGAATTCTAAATTCAAGTAATTTTTTTTCCAATTTCAAAATTCTTTTAACATTATTAATTTTCTTTTGTCCGTAAAAAACTTGTGAAAAGATTCCATCAGTGAATTTATCATAAATTTTCAAATAATCTTCTAAATTTTCTTTCATTAATAAATATTCTCCAACTTCATTATCTTTATAGTCTTTTAATTGACTTTTTAAATTTTGATAAGTTCCAATAATATCTTCTAAAAAACTATTACTTCCAAGATCATAAGTAACATTAATTAATTTAATAGATTCATCCCAATTTAATCTCCTTCTAAAAACATTATTAACAGTTTCAATTAAAAATCTTCCCATATAAGTATTTCTTTCAGAAGTATATCCATAATATAATAATGAAGAAAGATTAGGAATTGTTTTCATTTTAAGTTTAATTTCTGTTCCTTTTTTAATTTCTTTTTTTGCAATAATATTGAATTTTTTAAAAGCTTTATTATATTTATATTCTACATGTGTTAAATCATCATACATATCTTTAGAAAATAAATCTAAAAATGGAATTAAAATTGTATTATTATCATGTAAGACTGAATTAGCTAAAATTAATACTCTATATTTTAAAAAATTTTCTAGATCAACATTGGTGAAACCAAAATCATCATATAATACTTTTTGTTCATTTTCTAAAGATTCTTTTGCTCTTTTTATTTCATCATAAAAATTTGAACCTTTTATTAAATCAAGTTCTTCTTGAGAATAAAAAATTGGAAAATTATTTAAATTTGTATACTCATATAAATTAAAATAAGGTTTATATTTATGATATAATTTCCCCTTTTTAATTCTCATTGAATGTTCTATCATTGTTGTCATATAAAATAATTGTTTTGTTGATACATAACGGAGATATTGATTTTCTAATTTAAAAATTTTATCCCATAAATTATGATATTTACTTTTAGTATTATTTACATATAAATTTGATATTGATTCATGATTTATTATCATTCTTTCTGGAATTGATATTATTGTTTTATTTTCAGGAATATCATCATTTGCAGTAAAATATGGAAGATTATGATTTTCATTAACTGGATTTAATGTTATTACTGGAACTACTGTTATTTCATGCTTTTTAGCCCATTTTAAAACATTATTCACTGCATCTATTTTATCTTGATCTATTGATAATATTAACTTTATTATTGAAAAAAGGAAAATTAATTTATTAATCATTTTTTTCCTAAATAAATAATAAAAAATAATTATTTGAAAATAAACTTTATTTTTTCTTTTTTTTCTTTTTTTTCTTATTTCAAATTATATAAAATAATTTATTTATAAACTATATATTAATGTCTGAAGAATTTGAAAAACCAAAAAATGATAATTCAAAAATAAATGAAGATACTGAGAAAATAAATAATAATAACAATGAAGAAAGTAATTTAAATAAAGAAAGTAATATAAACAATAATAATAATGAACAAAGTAAAATAAAAGAATCAAATTTTAATTTATTTGACCAAAATGAAAAAAATAAATTAATAAATGAAAACAATTCAAAAGAGAAAATAGAAGAAAAAAAAGAAGTAGAGAAAAAAAATTTAGAAAATGAAATAAAGAAAAAATCTTTTAAATGTCCATATTGTTATTTAGATTTATCATCAACAGAAGAAAATCCTTTAACTCCAGAACTTCCAATAAAATGTATAAAATGTCAAACAATATTTCATTATATAAATTGTTTCCATTGTTCAAATCCAATATATTTTAGTGAAATAATTGATTTTTCAAACTTTTCAATACAATGTCCTTATAAAAAATGTAAAAAATCATTTTCAATAACAAATTGTGATTTATGTAAAACAAAAATATATTTTAGTGGTAGATTTCCAGTAAAATGTCCAAATAAAACATGTAATAATTATTTTGCAAAAATAAAATGTCCTTTTTTAAATTGTTCAAATTCAATAACATATGCTACAAAAATAACAAATCCAAATCCACCTTATTTAGAAGGAACAATTGTTGAATGTAATAGACATAATCCTCATTTTCTTTTTCAAAAAATGACTTGTTTTCATTGTTCTAAAGTTTTATTATTTTTATATCCTCAAAATTTACTTATTCAAGGACAGAAAGTTATTTGTCCTTATGAAAATTGTAATGAAAGTTTTAATATGTTAAATTGTCCTAATTGTAATAAAAATAATTTTTTTCCTAAAGGAAGAAATTTCTTTGGAATAAATTTAAAATGTATTTATTGTCAATTTAATTTTACTAATTTATTTTGTCCTTTTTGTATGGTTGCTTTTAATATTAAAAATGATAAGGGAAAATATATTGAAGGTAATGTATTAAAATGTCCTTATAATAATCCTTCTCATAATAATATTCTTTTTCAAATTGTAAATTGTGTATTTTGTAAACAACCAAATATTTTTAGAGATAAAAAAATATATTATCATGGTCAAAAAGTTATTTGTGCTTATAAAAATTGTAATAAAATATTTTGTAAAGTTCCATGTCCTTATTGTTTAAAATTTAATATTTTTCCTAAAGGTGATTTTTCCTTTGGAACAATATATTCATGTATATATGAAAATTGTTTAAAGAAATTTTCTATTTTTTTATGTCCACAATGTAAAAATTATCAAGTTGAAACAAGAGAAATTTTAGAAGGTCAAAGTATAAAATGTATAAAATGTAATTGCTTATTTTTTACAATAAGATGTCCACATTGTAAAAATGGAGTTCAAGGATTAAATGAAAAATTAAGATTTGGTCAAAGTATTTTATGTCCTTATGTAAATTGCCAAAAATTATTTAATTATTATTATTGTTGTAAATGTAAAAGACCATTATATGATAAAAATAATTCTTATTCTGATGGAAATATAATTAAATGTGCTTATAAAGATTGTGGTATTTCATTTAGAAATTTTGTTTGTACTAAATGTGAAACAAATAATTTTATTATTACAAATAAAAATAGTGATAATGATACTGATGATGGAAATGAAAATGAATTTAATGATGTAATTAAATGTAATACTTGTCAAAATAAGTTTTATCCTTTAAAAATTATAAAAATATTTAATGAAGGAAAAATTATGCAATTTTATCAAGGAGATTCTATTAAATTTAATCAACCTATTAAAGATCCATATGAAGTTAATGCTATGAAAATATTTATAAATAAAAGTGAATTATATTCTATGATAGAAAATATAAATGAAAATCAAATTGCTGATTCTCAAAATAATTTAAATAATATTCAACAAATGAAACAAAAAGAAGAAAGAACTCAATGTTGTTTTTGTTTAAGTAAAATTAGTGAAAGTGTTTTTATTCCTTGTGGACATAGATGTATTTGTTATAGTTGTGGAAAAGAAATTATGGAAAAGAAAAAAAAATGCCCAATTTGCCAAGTTGATGCTACATTTTTATTACCTAAAGTTTTTGATGCCTGAAAATATTTATTTTATTAGTTTAAACATTATATATTTTTTTAATCATTTTATAATATTTTAAAATTACTTAGTTTATTTTTAAAATTTAATTTTACTAAATGTTATTGTTTATTGTTTGAAGAGAAAAAAGCATTTAAAGGTAATTTTAACATTTGTAAAATAATAGAAATTCCACTATAACCTCCTGGAATAAAAGTTAAAATAAATATTATAATAGAAATCAATTGAACTGAAGTACAAATTAAAACAACAATATAATAATTATAAAGATATGAAAAAATAAATCCTCCAATTACAGAAAATAAATAAATTATAGTATAAACACATCTTTCTTTTTTAAATAACATTCCTAAAAATTGACAAGTTCCATAAATAAAAATAAAACTTAATAAAATTATAATTGAACCAATTGAAAAAAGAGATGAAAATTTAGCAGGAAAAAAAATAATTAAAGGTAAATGAAAAAAAGATAAAATTATAAATAATAATCCAGTTCCAAATACTATAAAAAAATAAGTATAACTTATTTCAACTTCTACACTTTTTTCAACTGAAGATTTTATTGATTTTAACATTGATGTTGATTCTTCTCCTTCACCTTCTTCTATGTCTTTTTCAATATTTTCATTTTTTTTTGGAATTCCAAATAATGAAGTAAATTTATCAGTCATTTATATTTTTAATTTAAAATAAAAAAATTTTTTTCTTTTTTTTAAAATATTAAAAATAATTATTGTTTTAATTTTATTTCCAAATTAAAAAGAAAAAAATTAAAATTCCAAATTAAATTTTTTTATCAAATAAAAACCATATATTAAATTTATCAGAAAAAAATAAAAAAAATAAAATGTTTATAATATTTTATGTGTTTATAATTCCAATAACTTTACAAGCCATACTAGTAGATACAGAAATAATTCAATCAAAAGGAGGATCTCAAGTAATAAATATACCTATAACAGGTCAAACTTTTACTCAATTAGTAATAACATCAAAAGGTTATTTAATAAAATTTAACTCAGATTCTTCAAGAAGTCAATCAATTTTAATTCCAGAATTACAATTTTCAGGAGTGAAATCTGATGGATGTCAAATTTCAAATGATTTAATTGTAATTGCAAATGCAGATGATAAACAATTAATATTTTTTAATCTAACAACTAATGAAATTATTTTATCAGACACAATAGAAAACTTTTCAGATAATGGATTATCATTATCTTGTTCTTCAAATTACTTTGTTATTGCAACATCATCAGGAGAAACAGCAACTATTAAATTATATCATCAAACAACACTTTCTAAAACTACAACTATCTCGCATGTAAAAAATAATCATATTACTTGTACTTTATTTAAAAGCGAAATATATACTGTTTGCTTTTATCCTTATTCTGATAATTTAAAAGACTCTTATTATACTTTATTTAATGAAAATTTGGATGAGATAAAAAAAGAAGATGTACAAGCAATTAATATGGAACATGAGAAAAATGAAGGTCAAGAAACTAAAAATCATGGTGTTATTTCTAAAAGAATAGAAGATAATAAAGTTATTTATTGTGAAATAAAACTTAAAGTAGGAGAATCTTTTTATTTTTTCTGTAATATCGGAGAATTAAATACATTAAATTTACAACCTTTATATTTAGCAAGTGGAAATGATAATAATTATGCAGTATTTAACTTGATAACAAATAAAATAGAACAATGTTTTATAGGAGTAAGAAGTGATAGTTTATTTTCTGCAATTTGTAGATATTCTACTCAAAGTGGAGAAGTGAAGTCAGATGCAGTTTCACTTATTACTGTTTTATCATATTCAAATAATAAAATAGAATTTTTGTCTAATGGTCAATCAAAAAATGAAGGTCAAATTAAAATTTTAAAAAGTCCTTCAAATACAATAATCAATATTATGGAATTTAACAATAATGCAATAGGATATCTTTTATCAGATGAAACAAATACAGTAATGTCAATATATTATCCAAAATGTGCAAATTCCTTTTCAGATAGTTTTAATTATAAAATAACTAGTGATGGAACATGCATTTCAGATTCATCAGAAAATATAAATGAATATTATTATGATTCATTTACTCATCAATATGTTAAAATACCTGATAATGTAGTTTCATGTTCAAGATTAGAAGATTTTACTCTTAAATGTGAATGTGATATGTCTACATATTATCCTGTTCCAGCTGATTATGAAGGAAGTGAAATTTGTTGGGATAAAAATGAAGATCATAATTATTATTATTTTGATTCAACACTTAAAATGTTTAAAAATTGTTATCAGGGATGTTTAACTTGTTCAAAATATGGAATTTCAATAAGTGATACTAAATGTAAAAAATGTGATAATTGGAATAATTTATCAACAACTAATAATTATTATTATTCACTTCCAACTTCAACTTCAGGTTCTTCAAATGCAATATCAACTGATTCTAATTTAGTTTGCTATGATAAAGAGCAAAATATTGAAGGTTATTATTATAAAGATAAAACAAGTGGTTTTGATTTGTGTCATACAAGTTGTAAATATTGTAGTAATTCATCTACTTCTCCTTCAACTTTATGTCAAAAATGCAAAGAATTATATTATCCTATTATTAATGATGAATCACCTAATTTACATTGTTATCATTATCAAAATGGAAATGATGGTTATTATCTTGACGGAGATGCTCGAGTTTTTAAACCTTGTCATCAATCTTGTAAAAAATGTGAAAAAGAATATATGGAAGATGATACAATTGAAAATAAATGTACTGAATGTGCAACAAATTATTATAAATTAGCAAATAATGATAATTCAATTCCTTCTCCGAATTTTTCTTGTATGCAATTAACTTCAAAACCTTCTAACACATTTTTCAATTCAAATGATGGAATAATTTATTATTGTAATATTGCTTGTAATTCCTGCTCTTCAATTAGTGCTAGTCAAACTGAACCTAAATGTAATTCTTGTTCTAATGGTTATTATCCTTTAGAAACGGATAGTTCAATTTGTATTAATGAAATGATAAAAGATGATTTTTTTTCAGATTATTTTTTTGACGTCGAAAATCAAATTTATAGAAAATGTAATATTGAATGTGAAAAATGTTCAGATGCAAAAAATCTTTGTGTTATTTGCTCAAATAATTATTATAAATTAGAAGGTACTGATTATTGTTATAATGATGAAACAAAAGAATCAAATTTTATATTTGATGCAACTACAACACCTCATGTTTATAAATTATGTTATGAATATTGCGAAAGATGTGATGAAAGTGGCACATCAGATGATAATAAATGTTTATCATGTATATCAGGATATATAATGCATCCGACAAAAATTGGTCAATGTATTTTAGAATGTGAAAGTAATCAATATTATTATATTGATACTAATAATAATTATATTTGTGTTGATTCTTGTCCAAGTAATTATCCAAATTTAGATATTAGTTTAAAAAGATGTTTTGATTATTGTATTAATGATAATTTAAAATATACTTATGAGAATCAATGTGTTGACTCTTGTCCTGAAGGAACAATAGTTGGAATGAGTAGAGTTTGTCAAGATGGAAGTAATTGTAAGACAACTAATTATAAAATAAAAACCCAACTTATAGCTATTGAAGAATCTATTCCAAATATAATAAATACATATATGGAAACATCTTCTACAAATCAAGATGTAAGTATTATATCTCATACTCAAAATGCATATGAAATTATAATTTATAAAAATGAATCATGTATTAATGATATAAAACAAGAAATTAATTTTCCAAATTTAAATGAATGTATAAATAAAATAAAAAGTGAAAATAACATTCCAGAAAATACTTTAGTTACAGTATTTTTATTATCATCATTATCAACATCACAAATAGAATATCAAATTTATAATAGTGAAACTAAAGTAGAATTATCAAAAAAACCTTGTCAAGATTTAAAAATTAATATTAATATTTTAATTCCAGAAGAAATCAAAGATAATGTAACAATGGCTCAAAATATGTTAGATAAATATAATATTAATGTTTATGATATTAATGATCCTTTTTTTACTGATGTATGTTATGAATTTACTGCAGAAAATGGTAAAGATATAATTTTAGAAGATAGAATTAAAGTTTATTTTCAAAATTTTTCTCTTTGTGAAAAAGGATGTACTTTAAATGAACTTAATATAGAAAATATGACTGCAAATTGTAATTGTGATGTTAAATTAGAATTTTTAACTAATGTTCTTGATAATTCTGTTACTGGAGATATTTTAGAAATGGCTAATGATGCTAATATTAAAGTAGTTAAATGTTATAAAAATGTGTTTGATTTCGGTCATTTTATAAAAAATATTGGTTCTTATATTATGTTAATATGTATTATAACTCAACTTCCTTTTTTAATTTCATATATTATTAATGGATTAAGTAATATTAGAGTTAAATTATTTACATATTTTAGAGATAATCCTCCAATTAAAAATGGAAATAATATTATAAATGATAATAATTCAGAAATTCTTATAAAAAAAAATGATAATGATTTAAGTAAAAATCATAAAGATAATAATAATAGTGATAATGATAATTATAACGATAATGATAATAATAATAATAATGATAATGATGATAATAATGATAATGATAATGAATATAATAATGATAATGATAATAATTTAGAAAATGGAATACGTCCAAATGTTAATGATGATAATTTTATTTTTAGAGGAACACCTACTCCAGTTAAAAAAAATCAAATACCTAATAAATTAACATTAATGGCAATTAACAATAATTATTTTGATGATGAAGAACCAAATTCTTTAGACTTTAGTAAAAGTAATTATTCATTTTCTTCATCAATAAAATCAAATTCAAAAATAAAAAAATCATCTTTTGACACAACAAAAACAAATTATAAATCTCCAAATATTTTTAATTTAAAAAAAAGAAATAAAAATCCAATTAATAAACTAAGTTTAAATCCAAAAGAAAAAAAACAAATATCAGAAGTCTTATCAACATATGAAGAAGATGAAGAAGAAGATTTAAATTCAATGCAATTATATGATGCATTAATTTTTGATAAAAGAACTTTTTGTCAATTTTATTGGGAACAATTACAAGAAAAACAAGATATAATAAGAACATTTTGTAATAATAATCCTTATGAAGTTTATCCAATAAAAGTAATGACATTTATTTTTGGAATTGGGATTTTTTTTACTTTTAATGGTATTTTTTATAGTGAAAGTTATATAAGTGAAAGATATTGGACTAAAAAAGAAAATTTTATGTTTTTTTTAAAACATCAAATTACAAAATGTTTTTATTCTTCTATTTGTGTTGTTGTTATTAACTCTTTAGTTAAATTTCTTGCAAGTTCAAAAAATGATATTGAACGTTTGATAAAAAAAAAGAAAAATCCTCAAAAATTTCAAAATGAGATTTTTAAAGTTTTAAAAGCTATGAAAAGGAATTTTTTAATATTTATTATTTTAGATTTTATAATATTAATTTTCAGTTGGTATTATTTAAGTGCTTTTTGTAATGTTTATAAAAATTCTCAAATGAATTTTCTTCAAGGATGTATAATTACTTTTATTTTTATTCAAATTTATCCATTTCTTTTATGTTTATTTGTTACTTGCTTGAGATTTTTAGGATTGAAATGTAAATTTGAAACTGCATATAAATTGAGTGTATGTTTAACTGATTAAATATTTTTTAATATTTTTCCTGTTAATATTTAAAATTGTTTTATTTGATAATTAATGTTTAGTTAGAAAAATTTTTTTGGGGATTTTGAATAATATTTAATAAATTATATATATTAATAATTAATTCATTAAATATTCATCATCAGAAAAAATCATCTGATGATTCTTCATTTTCCTTTGAAATATTATTATTTTGGTTTTTATTTATAGTATTAATTCTTTCATTCATTTGAGTTTCATTATTAGTAATGATTATACCTGTATCTGTGTAATTTTTATTATTTTTCAAATCAAATCTTTCATCTTTTAACTTTTTATTATCTCCTTCATTATTTAAATTATCAGTAGGTTCTTCATTTAATAAAATTTCATTTGTATGATTTCTATTTCTGTTTGTTCCACTTGTTAATCTATAATTCTCACTATTATTCTCTGTATTATTTATATTTCCTTCATTTTGATTATTATTATAATTATTGTTAATATTATTAGAATTATTATTATTATTTTGAATTACAAGAATACTTAAATTTTCATTCTCATTGCTACTAGTATTATCATTAATCTCTGAATAATCAATTATTATATTTTCTAATAAAGAAAAAAAATCAAATTTACAATCAGGACAATGTGAATCTTCTGTTTTCATTATATAATCTTTTAAGCAATTATAGTGAAAAACATGCTTACATGAAGTTAAACAAATTTCATTGTTTTCAATTAAATTATCCAAGCAAATCATACATTGAGTCCCATAAATTTCATGTTCTTTTATATATTTTATAGGTCTCATTATATTTTCAAATAAATATATTTTTTTCTTTTTTTCCAAATTTTTATTTGTCGGATCATTAACATTATTTATATATAATGTTACTCCAAAATTAGACTGAATATCTTCATTTTGTAAAGTATTTCTCTTATATATCATACAAAATATTAATAAAATAAAAAGGATAACTAATATTATTCCTACAATAATTGATATTATTTTGGAAACCTTTTGACTTTTACAAAATTCTTTATTATATTCTGCATCACAAGAATTTGGATCCTTATCTTTATTATCATTTGATATTATTTTATTTGATAAACAAAAAATTATTAGAAAAAATGAGATATTGAACATTACCTTTTTATTTCTTATTTTTATAAAAATAAATTATTAATTGTATATTAATTATTATATTTTATTAAACAATAAAAATTACTGTTGATTTTTTTTCAACAAGAAAATTATTATAAATATTAATCTTTTAATATTTTCTAAATAATAAAAAATTCATATTTGATTTTCTTTTTTATTTATAAAAGAAAGATTTAAACTAATTTTATAGGTAATGATATTAAAACAATTATTATTAAATTTTTGAAAGAAGAAGACAATCATAAAAATATAATTTAAAAATCTTTTCAATTAAAATCTTTTATATAATTATTGTTTTGAAAAATTTTAGAATTATTCTCAAAAAAGCAAGGAGTATTATTTTTATCATTCATACCTATTTGAGAAATAGTAGACTTAAGTATGAAATTATTAGCTTTTTTTTTCTCAATATTTATCTGAGTTTCCATTTGTTCTAAAACACTTAAAACATATATTATATTTAATCTCTTATTAATTTCTTTGATATACCATTTTAATTCAATTCTATCATTGAATTTCATCATATTTAAAGGAAGAAAAGTATATGAAAATTTTCTATCAATATTATCTTTTTCTTTATATCTATCAATAAGATTAAAAGAATTTCTAGTATCAACATTATTACTTACTGCTCTCAAGTTATCAATTCTTGGTATTTTTACTGGTTTTTTTTGAATAAGAGGAGTTTGTTTCATACTTAATAATTTATTATTTGTTGAATTAATTATATTTTTATCAAAAGTCTTCATTTTTTTGTTTATACCTTTTTTTTTAATTTGATTATTAACAATAAAATCTTTTATTAATTTCTTATAATATGAATTTTTTGAATTAAAATAATTAATAAAGTAAAAAACAAATGAACTGCAATAAAAAATACCTCCTATATATCCTAAATAATGTTGAAATTTTAAATATTTTTTTTTATAATTTACCACTTCACCACTATTAAGGATTGATATTGAAACAAAGTTTTCATTTTCTATTAAAAGAGAATCTATTTGTAATCTATCATTTTGATGGAATTTTTTTTTTGAAAAATATTCATAAAATAATCCTTTATCAATAGAATAATTAATAGTTTTAAAAGTTAATATAATTCTTTTAAAAACTTTTATAGAAGTTAAAAATCTTTCTCTTCTAATATTTATATTATTAGGATAACTATTATTAAAGTTATCTATTGAATAATCAATATATCTCATATCTAAATATGCATAACTTAAATTATTATTAATTTCATTTTCTGACAAACAAGAATTATTATTAGTTTCATTTTTACATTTAGAAATAATTATATTATAATATACAAATCGATTATTTTCATCAATACCATATAAAGATTGATTACTTGTTCTTAAAGAAGGACAAAAAAATGAATTTAAATCTTCCATTTCTTTAAATTCAGAAATATATTTTCCAAAATGTTTATTTATATCACATTTTTCAATTGATATTTCATCATATTTAAATTCATAATTTTGATTTATTTGATTTTTATACCAGATTTTAAATGAAATATTATATAATCCATTTTGTTCTAAAGGATTTGAATAATTATCACTTAATCTAATAAGGAAAGGTAATGTATTTGAATATGAGATATTTACATATTTATCTCTTTTAGAAGAATAAATTATTGTAACATCTTCTCTTTTCATAAATCTCATTAAAAAATATACTGAAAAAAGTAAAGATATGAATAATGATATTGAAGTGAGAATTCCTCCAGTAAATGTTTTATAACCTGTATCTCCATTATCATTAAATGTAAAATGAGCTTTGTAGGAAAATAAATCTAATTTTTTAAAAAATTTCATTTATTGATTAATTTATTTTATAAATTTCAAAATATTTTTTCTTGACATTTAAAAAACTTTATGTAAGATCTTTAATTAATAATTTTATTATAAATATATTTACTTAATTGAATATAAACATTTATCTTTCATTTAATAATAATTTGTATATTTAAAAAAAAACTTTAAATTTATATTCTTCATTACATTTATGAAGTATTAAATTTGTTTTTTCATACTTTATATATTTTAATATTGAAAAAGAAAACTTTAAAAAATCTAATTTTTAATAATTGGAATACCATTAAAGAAATTATTAAATGACATTTTTTGTCTAATATAATAAAGACATTCAAATAATTTCATCAATAGATATTTATGACTGAACAAATAATTTATTTGTATTAGTATATATGATAATATTATTTATTATGAATAGTTCATGTAATTCATTATTAAATACAATACATAATAATAGAAAAAATAAACAATTTGTTATTGTTTTATTATTTCTTATTTCTATTAATTTTTTTCCTCATACTACTTTTTTCAAAGATTTTTCCCTATCATAATTCCTTTCTAATTAAATTAACAAAATATAATGTATATATCCAAACATGAAAAATCTAATAAATTAAAGTTAATTTTTGTATAAGGAATAATAAAATTTTTATTTTATTCTAATATTTAAATGTATTTATAAAATTTTATTTGAATGAATTTTGGTTTTTTATAAAAAAAACTTTGGATAGCAAAAATAAAAAGAAAAGGTTTTTTTTTCCCAAAAAAAGTAAAATAAAAGTTATTCTTCAATCTAAAGAAATGAAAATTTATTTATTGCTAATATATAAACTCATAAAATTTAATCTTATTTATGACTTTTAAATATATTGATATTTTAATTAGAATTAAAAGTCCTTGTAATGATTATGATTTTTGTAATGAGATTATTCAGTTTAACTACAAGAAAAAAATTATTTAACTGTTTTTTGAACACAATGAAAATATAAAATATATATTATGGAATATGCTGATAATGATGAAAATAAATTGATTTTTAATGACTTATGTGAAAAAATTATAGGAACAAAAATTTTTGATTTATTTTCTTGATGGAAAGGTATATTTAATTTAGAATAATTGAAATATATTTTATTTATATGTTTATTTAGATTGTTTCAATTTAATTTTCAATATATATATTATTAATAATGAATAATTTTACTTTCTTTGACATAAATACGTTTCAAATATTAAATAATTAAATAATTAATTGATATTTTTTTTCAATTAAAATGAATTATACATATATATATATATAAATTACTTTAAATTATTAATAAATTTAAAAAATGAATAATAGACCTAATGAAGTAGAACCAGATATTTATAAATTAGATGATATTTCAAGATGTCCTAATTGTAATTTAATTTGTTCTCTTAAAT
>JAEEGK010006643.1_pt1 | contig 27785 bp, 19 predicted proteins | sample 8958771 | NCBI WGS metagenome assembly JAEEGK01 (sample SAMN16246547, study PRJNA631951) | gut metagenome | biome: gut microbiome; feature: rumen; material: SC-attached | host: Bos | place: Iran: Karaj | collected 2018-10 | reverse complement strand
TGTAAGTTTTCTAAATAACATGTAAAAATTTATTTTTTTTATATGTGAAAGAGGGGTATGATTTGAATGAAAATAATCAATCTTCTTATAATAATTTTTTAGAATAATTGGGGCTTCCATAAAATATACAACAATAGGGAACATTTCAATAATTATTAAAAAAATTATGATAAAATTATTTGTTAGACTATATTTTGCTAAATTTGAATAATAGAAAAATCTAGCCTCTTCCATTTTTTAATTTAATTAATCATTTGATTTATTTTTTTTATAATATATTTCCTAAAATTTTAATTTATAATTTAATTTTTCTTTATATATATAAATAATTAAATTTATTTCTATTCCATACTTTATAAAAATTTTTTCCTGTTTATTGAAACAAAAATTTATTATTTTTATAATATATAATTATTTTTATGATTGATAATTGATAATTATTAAATTTTTTAAATTTGATTTATAATTAAAAAAAAAAATAATTACTATAATTAATTATCTTTCATAATTATATTTAAAAGATGTCTTATTTAATTATAAATAATTTTTCAATAAGAAAATAAAAAAAGAATAATCATTTCTTTATAATTATAAATTTTATTAATATTTTTTTTTTATTTTTTATAAAAAAAATGATTAATGAGAAAATAAAATTCCATCTAAAATTAATTTAAAAAAAAAATTAAAATTTATTTAAAAAAATTATAACTTTTCTAAATATATTCAATAAAAAATAACCTTTCAAAAAATCTTTCTTATTTATAATACTAAAAAAAAAAATAAAAAAATGTCAAACCTTAACTACAACAACATAGATGTTCAAAGAATTCTAAACGTATTAACAGAATTATACCAAAAACTAAACATATGTTCTTTTCTATCATATGCAAATTTAGATGCAAACTTTGAAGAAATAAGAGAAAAAATAACTGACGAGAATTTAATGAAAGATTTAGAAGAACATTTTGAAAAAATAAAATTATTTAGAGAAGCCCATATTGAAATAAAAGAAGAAGAAAATGAAAAAGACAAAAATGCAGAAGAAGAAGAAGAATTTGATGAAGAAGTAGCAAAAGAAAAAGAAGTTCAACAAAAAGAAAAAACTGATTTAAAAGATGTTAATGAAGAAACTTCAGAACAAACAAAAGATTTAGCAAATTCAATAAGAAATTTTTGTAGGAAATATTATAGAAATGAAGAATTTCATAAATTAATTTCTGAATTTAAAGGCGATGATCCAGATATTGATAATTTCATTGAAAATTTTAAAAATGTAATTTTACCTCATTTTCAAAAAAAAGTAAAAATGACTTTAGAAGAAGAAGAAAGTGAAACAAATTTAAATACTCAATTAAGACAAAAAATAAATGATTTACAAGATCAAATAAGAATTAAAACAGCAAAATATGAAAAATTAAAAAAAGATAGATTAAATTTTAAAAATGATTGTCAAAAACAAATAAATGATATAAATAATGAAATACAAAAATTAAGAGTAAATACAACAAATGATTTAAATAATCTTGCAGAGAAAGTAAATAAAGAATTAAATGATTTAAAAGAAGAAAATGATAAAAATTTAGAATCTTTAAGAAAAGAACATGAAGCAGCAATTGAAGAATTTAATAATAAAAAAAAGAAAGATGCAGATCAAGAAAATGCATTTAGAGATGAATATATTAAAAAAGAAACAATATTAAGAGGTAGTATAATGGATTATGATAATCAAATGAAAAGTAATAAAGCTGATATTGAAGATTTAAGAAAAGAAAGTGAACAATTAAATATTATTTTAGGAACTAATAAAACTGAATTAGATACTGTTGAAAATAAATATAAAGTCTTAAATCAAAACTTCTTATTAACTCAACAAAAAAATAAAGATGTTGATTATGATAATAAAGTTAAAGAACATTCTATTGAATGGATTCAAGCACAATTTAGAGGTTATTGGACTAGGAAAACTATGAGAAAGAAATATAAGTTTCTTAATGTTTTAAGAGCTCCTAAAATTCCTCCTCCTGAAGAAGATGATAAGAAAAAGAAAAAAAAGAAAAAGTAGAATTTTTTTATTTATTTTTGCTTTTTTTTTTGATAAATTAAATTTTTTTTTTTAATATTTTTTTTTTTGTTTGTTTTAATTTTTTTTTTTGTCAGTTTTTAAATTATTGATTAATGATTAATGATATTTTATAGAAATAATAAAATTAAATTTGATTTTATTATATTTTTTTTTGAAATTAATATTATAATTTTAAAAATATTAAAAATTTAAAATAAGAGAAATTAATAAAAAAAGCTTATTTTTTTATGGATAATGAAATACCTAATTTAGAAATAATAGAAAATATTTATAAAGATAATCTTCAAAATCAATCAATGACAAATTTAAAAGCAAATATGGAAAATGAGAATAATAAAAATGAAGATGATATTTCAAATCAAGTAATTTCACCATATAATTTATCACCAAAAGGAGAAAAAAAAAGAAGACAAGGAGTTTGGTTAAATAATGTTTTCAATAAAGATGAAGAAAAAGAAGAAAAACAAATAACAACTCCTAAATTATCTAATGAAATAAATATAAATGATAAAAAACAATGTTTAATTTTAATTAAAATAATTGAAAAAATTTCAAATTATATTAATTCTCAAGTTGGAATTATTGTAATGTTAAATATAATTTCAATTTCTATTTTTTTTAATGATTTTAGATATATTTTCCTTTCTAGATTATATAAAAAATATTATTTACTTTTTTACCTTTTAATTACTTTTTATTATTTATTTGATTGTATATTTAGAATGTTAATTATTGAAAATTTAATATTTACATTAGATTTTTTAATTGATTTTATTACTTTAATTTTATTAATGCTTGATTTAGATTTTGTTGCATTTCCAATTTTAACAAGAATAATATTTAATACTTCAAATAAGATTTGTATTGAAGAACAAAATTTTATTGAAATGATTGTAAATTGTCTTCATATATTAAGATTATTAAGAGTTATTAAATTTTATAAATTACTAAATAAAATTATAGAAGGACAAGAAAGGAGAAAATTTATAAATAAAATGGTAGAAAAAATATATGAAAGAAAAATAAAAGTAAATAAAGGAAAAAATTTAAGTAGATTAAGATCAAATGCTACAAATTTAAATAATAAAAATACAAGTATAAATTTTCTTCAAACTCCAGATAATTTTTGTAAATCACCCCAAAAACGTTCAAAAAAAAATTCTATTTATTTAATTAATCCAATAATTAATGATAATAAAAAATATAAAGAAGAAATTAAAAAAAATTTAGAACAACATCTTCCAAAACAAGAAAAAATGAGTCAAGAAGTAACAGAAGGAATTACTAAAATTATGATTTTAATTATTATTTTAGTAATAATTTCTTCAATTTATATTGATGATGATAATTATAAAGAAGATTTTTCATATCTTTTGATATGTAAATATATTAATGAATTTGTAAAAAAAAAGAAAATTAATAATTATGAATTTATCATTAATTTTATCAATAATTATTTATTATCAAATGTTTTAATTCAATATCCAATTATTAAAGTTGAATGGAAAAATATAACTGTATATCAAAATTCTTCAATGGATTTAAATTTTAAAAATTATTTTAAAAGAGATATTGCATTTGTTTTTGATAAAGAAGAACCACATACAATAATTTCAATATACAAAAAAAATATATCTAAAATAACTTCAATTTTATTTTTATTAAGATTAGTTTATATTGTTTTCTGTGTTTCAATTTTATGTATTTTAATAAATAAAGATTTATATGATTTAATATTTCATCCTTTAGAAAAAATAGGAAAAGTAATTGATGTTGTAAGCAAAGATCCAGTTGGTAGTAAAACAATAACAGAATTAAAAAGTGATTTTGAATATTCTTCAAATCAAAAATTTAACAATTCATTAGGTAATGAAATTAAAATAATACAAAGTGCAATTATAAGAATAAGTGCTTTAATGGCAATTAATTTTGGTGAAGCAGGAGGAGAAATTTTAAAAGAGAATATATCAAGTTCTGAAGGTTTAAATCCAATGTTATCAGGTAAAAAAATAAATGCAATTTTTGGTTTTTGTTTTATTCATAATTTTAGTGAAATAAATGAAGCTTTTCAAGAAAAAACAATGATTTTTGTTAATCAAATAAGTGATATTGTTCATTCTTGTGTAGATAAATTTAATGGTATTACAAATAAAAATTTAGGTGATTGTTATTTATTAGCATGGAAATTTAAAGAAAAAACTGAATATAAAAATTCTACAAATTATGTAAATAATACAAATAAAAATAATACAAACATTAACGGTTCAAATGATAATCAAATCTCAAATCCTCAATCATTAGTAAACTCTAATTTATCTGAATTAAAAAATATTCAATTAGCAGATTGTGCATTATTGAGTTTCTTAAATATAATAAAAAAAATAAATAAATCTCAAAATATATTATCATATAGAAAAGATGTAGATTTATTAAAAAAATTTGGTCCAAAATATACAGTTCAAATGGGATTTGGTTTACATACTGGATGGGGAATAGAAGGAGCAATAGGCTCATATTATAAAATAGATTGTTCATATCTTAGTCCAAATGTTAATATTGCAGCTCGTTTAGAAACAGCAACAAATATTTATGGAGTAGATATTTTATTTTCTGGTGAATTTTATGATTTATTATCTGATTTTATGAAAAGAAAATGTAGAAAAATTGATATTGTAACTTTAAAAGGAAGTGAAAAACCAGTTAGATTATATACTGTTGATATTAATAAAAATATTCATCCTGGTAAAATTGTTTCTAAGAAAGATAGAATGACTTTAAGAGAAAGAAGAAGTTATTATGGTTTAAAAAAAAAAAAATTATGGCATAAATATTATAAATTACATTATAAGTATTCAATTGGGGAATTGTATATTAAACAAAGTAAAGGATTGAGACAATTGTTAAGACATAATAAAAGTGATATGTTTTATCAATATTTTGAAGATGGTTTTAATGATTATATTGATGGAGAATGGAAAGAGGCTTATCAATTTTTATTAAAAGCAAGATATTTAGATAAAAGTGATGGGCCTACTAAAACTATTTTAGATTATATAAAAAGTTTAAATTTAACTCCTCCTAGTAATTGGGATGGTTATAGAGTTTTGACTTCCAAAACTTAGTTTCATTTTTATTTTTTTTTTTTGGAGTTTGAATTTTTTAGACTATATATTTGTTGAATTGAATGATTATGATGTGAATTATTTTGCTATTATTTTTATTTATATTATTTATTATTTTATTTGTTATTGAATTCAAATGAGAAAAAATATTTACTTTGAAAATTACGAATTTAAGGAAATGATTTTTATTTAATACTTCAATAATATATTTAGGTAATTATAAAAATTATATTTTTAATATATAATAAAAATATATAATAATTTAAAATTATAATTTTCTTTTTATAATAAGTTTTCGGTTTGATTAATATAATAATTCTTAAATATATTATTTTGAAAAAATATAATATTTGAATTAAAATCAGATATCTTGATTAAGAATTTAATAAATCTCTTGTTTTTTATAAAATAATTGTGATGATTTCTATATTTAAAATATTTTCTTTCATTTATTTGAATTTAATTATTAAAAGTTATTATTTTTAACAATTTTAAATTATGCTTTCTCGATTAACAGGTTTAATATTAGCAAAATCAAGAAATACTAAATTTGAATCTTTATTAAGTAAAAAATATACACATTTAAATAATAGACACAAATTTAAATAAATTAAAAGAATATCAATATTATTCATTTACAAGAATACCTTGGTTTTTATGGACTTTTAGTACAATTTTTTTATGTATTGCAATTTATTTTACTTATATTATTTATATTGAAAAAATAAAAAGTTATATAACAATTGGTTTTAATATAATATTATATTACATTTATTTTTTAATGATATATACAGGAAATATTGAAAAATTAACAATAGATAAAAAAGTAAAAATATTATTGTTAATTATTTTTTAGAAAGGAATAATAAAACTTTCTAAATATAACTTATTTTTATCAAAAAAAGAAAGAGTTCAAAAAATAGAAAATGTAAAAGATATAGAAATTATTAAAAAAGGAATAGAACAACCTGGAATTGATACAACTAAATATTATATAAGAATATTATTTAATGATAATATTTATTTTGATTTTGGAGAAAGTGTTTATTTAATGACCATTCATGAAAAATATAAACAATGTGTTGCTGTAATTAAAGAAATTGTTGTTCCTGATATGGTTTCAAATGATTATAATAATGAAGAAGAATTTAATGAAAATTAATATTTTTTTATAATTAAAAAATAATTAAAAAAAAATAAATAAAAGAAAGATAAATAAATATCATAAAATTAAATTCAAAAAAAAAATGAATAAAAATAAAAAAAAAACAAAAAAACAATAAATATTTTTCCTTAAAATTCAATAATAACATAAAAAATTAAAAATTTATAATTATATTTATATATGTCAACAACATTAACTTCTGTATCTCAAAAACCTTTAGAATTATTTACAGAATCTTTCATAGATTTAATAGCAAATAAAACAGATAATTACAGTAAATAAAATAAAAAATAATTTTTATATTTATAGTTGTTCGTGAATATTTCGTAAAATTACTTCAAAATTCATCTTTATTAATAAATTCTCAAATAAATAATCAAAAAGCAAAAAATGCATTAAAAAATGTACAATTTGCAGCAAGAGATGCAAGATTTGTTTTTGCAATTTTTAAAGTTTTTAAAGATTCAGTTTTAATAAATAAAACAATAATGAAAAATCCATTTGATTTTAGTTTAAATAGTGTTTTAAATAATGGAATAATTGTAAATAGACTTTTATTAAATTTATTTGAAAACTTAAATTTATATAGTAGATTAAAATGTTTTAAAAAAGATAATTCTGCATTATATGGAAAATTATTTAATTCTTTTTGGGCTTTAATGATTACTTTTAATTTAGGAAAAAAATTTTGTGATTATCAAAATTTAATTCCTTCAAAAGATGAAGAAAAAGATAATTTAAAAAAAAAAGTTATTAAAGTTCAAATGTTAAGTTCTGCTTTTGATTATTTAATTTGTTTACATGGAAGTGGATTTACTAAATTCTTTTTTGGAAAAGGAATTCCTGATTTTTGGAGAGGTTTTGGAGGAAGTGCTGCTTCTATTTTGGCTTTATATGCTACTAAATTAAATGAAAAAATTTGAAGGAGGTTTTTTTATTTTTTTTTTTTGTTATTTCTTTAATTTTTATTTTTTAATATTTAAAGAATTTTTGGATTTAGAAACAATTTTTTTTATATAAGTTAATTTTTATTTTATAAGGTTATAAAAATTTAAAAAAAGATCTTTGTTTTTTTATTTTAAGTTAAATTTTTCTTAAATGTTGATTTATCTTATGTAAAAAAAAATTATTTTAATTTAAAATTTATGAATTTATAATGAAGTTAAATTTGTATTTGTTAATAATGAATTGATTATATTATCAATTAATATATTATTATTTTTAAATGATTTAATTAATTGACTTAATTCATAATAATAATATTTTAAATTTTTAGATTTAAAATTATTAATTTCTTTATCAAAAAGCCAAATATCATATTTAATTATTTTTTCTAATCCAATAATATTATTATTATCTTGTTCTTTATTTTTATTTTTTAAATAATATTGTTCTAAATTTATAATATTATTATAAGCTTCAATAATACTTTCATTATCTAATAAATTTTCATTTATATTCTCTAATAATTCATTCAAAGGATTATTGATTTTTTTAAGCTCATTTATTTTTTGATTTAAATCAATATTTTGTGAATTAGAAAAAATTAATTTATTCTTTTTATTATCAGCATATTCTTTTATAACTCCATTTTCAAAATTAGTAAAAGCATTAATTGTTTTATTATAATTTTCAATTGATTTTTGATATTGATTTTTAAATGAATTAATTAATTGCATTAAATCATTAATTTTTTTATTTTTAATTTTTAAATTTTCTATAAAGTTAAAATGTTTATTTTTACAATTTTCACTATTAAAATCTTGAGGAATTTCCCCAAAACATTTTTCATATTTATTACTAATTTCAAGATAATTTTCTTTAGAAATATTATCAAGTGATTTAATAATTTCATTATTTGAATTTTGTAAAAAAATTTCAATTTCATTAATAAAATTATAAAAAGGTAATTTTGAAATTTTATAACAAAATCTATTTAATTGTTCAATTCTCATATCAATAATTTTTTTTTGTTTTTCTCCTATTATTTGTTTATGAGGAAGATTTGGAATAATTATTCCAGGAAATTTTTCTTGGATTTTTATTCTTAAATAATCAAATTCTCTATATCTTCTTTCTATTTGATTTTTTATTTTTTTTCCTTTCATTGTATATGAAATATAACTTCCTAATGGATCTTCTATTAATTTAGGATTTTCTACATAAAAATCTAATTCATTTAATGGGCATAATAAATTAAAATTTTTTTTTTCCATTTTTCAAATTAATAAATAGTAAAAATAATTATATTTTTGATTGTTTTTTAAGTAAAATGCTTTTACTTTTAAAATAATAGATAAATATTACTTTTGGAATATTATTTGAAAAAAATAATTTATTCAATAGATGTGTTTCAAATAAAAAAAGATATTCAAAAAATTATATTATAATTTTACAATTTAAAATTATATTTTTGAATAAAAAAAATAAAAATATATTAAAAATTATAAAATGGATGAAAATGAGAAAAAAAATAATTTAGAGAAAAAATCAAACAATAATAGCAATAAAATAGAAGTACATTATTTTTGTAAAAAATCAAATCCACCTATTTATGACTCATCAGATGATGAATTATTTGGTATTACAAAATCAAGTAAAAAAGTAACTTCAAAAAAAAAACAAAATTTTAAAAATGAGGATATAAGACAATTTATAAAAATTATTAGAAAAAATAATAAAAAATAAATAATTAAATAAAATTACAAATATTAAAAAATTAATATTATATCATTAAAAAAAATATAAAGTAATTTTATTAATAATATATTTAAAATGTTTTATATCAAATAAATTATTTAAAAAACTAAATCTCCAAATATTAAAATATTATTTATTAATCATATTTCAAAAATAAAATAATATCTCCTACATTAACTAAATAAAAACAAGATTTTTTTTTAAAAAAAAATCTAAAAAAAAGATAAAAAAAAACTAAAAATATTATATTTTTCCTTTATTATTATTTTTTGCTCTAGTCGACTTAGTAAGTCTATAATAATGAGGAATTTCTTCATTTTCCTCAACATTATTATTATTCCTATCAGGAATAGCTCTAAATTTTCTTTTTTTTTTATCTTTTACAAATACTTTGTAATTATCACTATTATCATTAAACCAAATATCAAACAATTTATCATTAATATCAATTCTTCTTTTTGGATTTTTTTCAAACATACCTTTAAGTAAATTAATTAAACTTTTCTTAATTTTAATACCATAAGGAAATTCAAGATCTTCATTCCCAATTTTTTCATAAATTTCTTTATCATTTTCCCCATCAAAAGGATATTGTTTAAAATTCATTAAATATAAAATAACACCTAAAGCCCAAATATCAATTTTAGGACTGGAGTCAAAATTTTCTCTAAATAAAATTTCAGGAGATAAAAATTTAAAAGTACCAGCTTTAATAACTTCTTTAATATAACAATTTGAAATTCCGCTAATACCAAAATCAATAATAACAACTTGAGTTTTTTCTTTATCTAAAAATAAAATATTATTTGGTTTTAAATCTCTATGAATAACTTCATTTTCATGAATAAATTGTACTCCTTCATATATTTGTTTGAATATATCTTTAATTCTATTTTCACTTAATTCTTCATTTGATCTTATTAATTGAGTTAATTCTCCTCCTTCTGCATATTCCATTACATTATATAAATAATTTTTATATGCGAAACTTCCATAAATTTTTATTATATTTTTATGTTGTAATGATGATAAATATAATGCTTCTCTTGATATACTATATAATTCTTCTGTTGAAAAACCATTTAAATCTATTTTTTTAATTGATACTTTTTTATTTGTTATTTTGTTTTTTGCTAATAAAACTTCACCATATCCTCCTGATTTTATAAATTCTAATATTTCATATTGATTTATGTAATTTAATTCTGTAAATTTACTTCCATCTAAACTTATGTATAACATTTCTTTTGGTTTTAAATTATCTACATCTGTGTCATCTATTTCTATTTGGAGATTATTGTATATTTTCATTTTTTCATATGTTGATTTTGGTAAATTTTTTTCATATATTATTGCTTCTTTTAATTTTTTATATGTGTTTATTTCTTTTGTTATTAATATTTCTATTATGCTTTTTTCTGTTTTTCCATTTTGCCAAAATAATATTTTTTTATACTCTTCTGGAGTATTTTTTGTGTCTGGGATAAATTCCATTTAATACTTTAAAATAGTCTTAATTATTTTATTTTTTAACTAAAAATAATATATATATATATATAAATTAACTAAAAAAAATAGTTTTATGAAAAATTTATTATAATTTTATAATGAATAATTATTTAAATTTAGTTAAATTTTAATAATATAAATTTTGATTATATAATATGTATTTTGATTTATATAATTTAATGTTTTAATCTTCTTTAAATTTTTTTCCACTTCCTCCATATTTCTTAATTTCTTCAATAACTTGATTTTTTAATTTTCTTTTTTCAAATTCATCTTTTTCATTTTTTTTTTTAATATAATTTACAAAAAATATAATAACCAAAGCAACAATTATAATAGGTATTTTAAAATTAAAACTAATTTCTTCATTACCTTTAATTTTAGAATTAACATTAGGTATATAATATAATAATAATTTATTTTTATTATCTTGCATAATCATATATTGTTCGTTTCCTGTTTTAATAAATTTAGGTTCTTTAATTAAAAATTCTTTTTTATCTTCTCCAATTTCTATTTTTCTTTTTCTAATTTTATTATTTAAAAAACTAATTTTATGAAAATCTAAATCATTTAAATCAATAATTTCCATTTCTTTTTCTTTATTTGAAAGATATAATACTCTTCTACTAATTTCAATAAAAATTCCACGTTTAACATTAATTGAAATATCAGTAAAATATTCATAAAAACAATCTTGTTTCATATTAATATAAAGAGATGGGAAAGCAAAATATAATTTTGAATTAGTTGTTGCTACAATTAAAATTCTTAATAAACCATCATAAAACATATTTATAATTTCTTCTTTTTCATTTTTAAATATACATTTTGAAAGTAAATTTGATGTATTATGAATATGATAAATTGATAAAGAATCTTTTTCTTTATTTAAAAAAAATGCAAAAGTATAATATAAAAATGGAATAGTAGTATTTTCAATTTTAATATTTTGTTTTTTTTCAATTAACATATCCCAAGTTTTTAATTTATAAATATTTCCCAAATTTGAATATATAATAATATATTTTAACCCTTTCATCATTATAGTTTGAGTAGAAATAATTTCTTCATTAGAATTATTAAATTGAAAGAATTTTTTCTTTAATGTTAAATTAAAGCGTAATTTTTTAATTGAATTAAGATAACTATAACTTAAATTATAAACATTATGAGGAACTTGACTAAATTCATCAATATATGATTTAACTAAAATATTTTCTGTTTTGTTATAATTGTCTCCAATATCTTTTCTAATTTTTAATCGATATTTAAATAAATTTGTTTTATTTTTACTTATAATAAATATTTCAACTTCATCTTGAATTTTCATTGTTATAAAATTATATATTTCATAAGGTAATATAAAAGATTTCATTAAATTACTATCCAAATCAAAAAAAGAAATATTATTATTTTGAATTGTTATTAATAGAATGTTTACAAAAATTCCATTATCATTTTTTGCCATTGATTTAGAATAAAAAAAATCAAAATTATTAACTTCTTTATTAAATTCATATGAACTTCTTAAAATTATTCTGCTTTCTATATTAAAATTTGGGTTTGTTTTTTCTTTTATGAATTCTGAATATATTTCATTTATGTTTTCTATATTTGGATTTGATATATTCTCAATTTTCCAATTACCTATTTCAATTTTTTTAATATTTTCCTTTAATTTTGAAATTGTTTTCTTTCTTGAAATATCTACATCATTAGTTTTAACTAAAATATACAAAAAAGAATAAAATAATAATTTTAAATAAAAGTACATATTTAACATAAAAATAAAATAGAAATTTTTCAATTTAATTTATTTTTTTTTTGAAAAACAAAAATATTAATAAAATAATCAATAATTATCAAACTTAATTAAATTTTAATGAATATTAATTAATAAAATAATAAAGCCAATTTATGAGTTTTTAATATTATTTTATTAAGTATATTTTTATTGTAAAAAAAAAGTATTTTTATTTTTTTTATTTATTTATTTTTATAAAACTTTATTTATATAAATTGAAATATAAATAAATTCTCGGCTCAATTTATAATCTTTTCATAAATCAAAAAAATATTGTTTCCATTATATGAAAACAATTATATTTTAAATTGTTCTTTAATTGTTTTAAAATTAGAAAAATTGTTTTTATTATTATTATTATTCTCAATAATAATATTTTCACTTTTATTAGAAATATGATGTATAATTTTATTTTTATTAACTTTATTATTTGTTAAATTTTTCATTATATCTTCATCTTTTTTTAATTTTAATTCAGGAATATTGTGACTAATACTTCTTTTATGTTTCATTTCAATTTTATCAAAGAAATATAAAGCATCTAAATCACCTAAATTATTCTTATTTAAATTATAAATTTTTTCATTAACACTTCCTTTAGTAAAAACTTTAACATTTAAATTTTCATATTCATTTGAAGTTATATTATGATTTGTATTTGAATCAGTTTCAAGTGACATTGTTGATAATTTCTTTTTTAAAAATTGAAGTTCTCTGTTTTTTTCATTCATAATATTCATTGATTCTACGAGTAATTTATCCATTTTTTCATTTTTATCATTTAAATTAAAATTTAATTGTTTTAATTCTCTATTTTCAATTGAAAATGCATTTACAACTTCATGATAACCAAAAAGTAATTTTTGAAGTAAATTTATCATATTTGTATTATTTACTTTTTGATTATTATTTTGTAATAGTCTTAATAAATCTTCAAATCCATGTTTAATTGTATTATATTTTTGACTTTTAGAATTTGTCTTATTTTCATTTAAGTTTTTTTCTAATTTTAATGTTATTTCATTTATTTGTTTTGAGAATTGTTCTCTTGCTAAAATATTAAATGTATTTTTATTATTGCTTAAATTAATAGAATTTGATAAACTATTTGTATTTGTATTTACTTTTGTATATTTTGAAGAATAATTATTTTCATTTTGATAATTTGAATTAGGAGTTATGATATTTTCTTTATATAATTTTAATGGTTGTTCCTTAATAGTATTTTGATTAATATTAAACATACTTCCACTATTTAATAAAGTATTTTTAAATTTTTCTTTAATATCTAAATCATGACTGTTATTATAATTGATATTATTTATATCATTTATTGTACTTATTCCTAAGGATTCATTTGTATTATAATCTGTATTTACAGTTAATACTTTTTTTTTATTGAAATAATTTTTACTACTTTGAGAATTATTTAATATTCTTTCTTTTTCTTTATTAATTAAAACTGATTTATTATTCATATCATTATTTTTAATAAAAGAAGAATTATTATTTTTAACATAATTTATATTTCCCATTGTTCGATTAACATTATAATTTGAAGATGCTTGTTTTTTATATTGAATTTGCTTATTAATACTATATGATTGATTTATTTTATTTCCATTTGATAAATATCTTATTCTTTCATTGTTGTTTTTAATTGGAGAAGATATTTTATTATTTTTCAAAAACCTTTCTCTATTGTTTCCTGTTGTTCTACTTCTAGTTACAATTTGAGATTTTGAATTTGAATTTGATAAATTTTTTTTTTTATAATGATCAGAAGATGATTTATTTGAATAGCATGAATTGAGCATCTTTAATTTAGTTATATTTATTTTTTTAATATAAATTTTAAAAAAATCAAAATTAAAAAAATTATATTTTAATATTTATTCATATGATATTTATTTATTTTTAAAAGAATTTTAAAATCTAAAAAAATAAAAAATAATAATTTTTTAATATTTAGAATAATTACCGACTGTTGTAGAATAAATTGTAGAAACATTAGTTTTAGGTTCGTTTTTTTTAAATCCATTCATTTTAATTAAATTATTCATATTTTCATTATTTGAAATCAAATTAACCTTATTACTAATATCATCAATATTCTTTTGTAAAAATTCATTTTTAATTTTTTCTTCAGTTAATTTAATTTTCAAATCTTCTTTATATAAATAGTCTTCATAAGCTTTTTTAGTTATTGCTATCTCATTATTAAATTTATTATCTTCTTCATTTTCATACATATTAAATTTATTTAATAAATCAGAATATCTTTTATATAATTTATTATATCTTTCAATATCTTGTATTTCTCTTTGCATTAATTTTTTTTTTTCATTTTCTTTTTGATTTTCTAAATTGTCAATTCTTTCATTTAAATTTTTAATCAGTACATCTTGTTGTTCTATTTTAAAAGTAGTTTCAGAAATTTCTTTTTGATAATTTAATTTTTCTTCTGCTTTTTTTTGCATTAAGGAAAAAGATGAAGATACAATATTTTCTCTTTCTTTGTTTAATTCATTTAATTTATTTTCATATGATTGAATTTCTTCTAAATAATCACATAATTGCTCTTTTAATTCATTATGATATTTGATTGTGCTTTTTAAATTATCTTTAAATCTTTCTCTTTTTGTTGTGACTTCTATTAAATTATCTTCTTTTTCTTTTTCATCTTTTTCATAATATCTACAATCTCTTATTAATTGAAGTATTAAACGTTCTTTTCTTATTTTTGTATCTAATTGATTTACATTTTCTTTTCCAATTAAATGATTTTTTTTTTTTTGTTTTAAAAGGTCACAAATTTCATTTTTGATATTTAAATTTTCTTCTTTTTCTTGAATTGCTGAATTTTCATTTGAAAATTCTGACATTTTTATTATAAATATTTTTTTATATATTATAAATTAATTTTGTTAAATTTAAATATATATATTTATTTTAAAATGGATAATGAATAAAAAAATAAGTAATTTTTTCAAATAATACTATAAAATAAATAAATATATAATTAAAATATTTGAATTATACATTTAAAAATATAATATATAATTTTCAGTTAATAATTGATTATTATTTCTATGAGTTAAATTTAAATATTTAAATGACTTTTTTTTGTTCATTTATTCATTTTATTTAAAAATTATTTTATTATTTGATATTATAATTTTATCTTATTAATTGAATTTATTTAAAAATTTTTTTCAATTTTTAACATTTTTTAATAATTTTAAATATATTTTTACTTCTATTTTATTAATAATTATTTAAAATAAGATGAATAAATCAATGTTAAATCACATCATAAAAATTATATTTGATGTAAATAATAATTTAAATTAAATACATGATATTAAAAAAATTAAATATTTTTCCCATAATTCATTTTTTAATTATTTTAATATAATTAAAAAAGAATGGACAGACTAAAAATAATATATAAATCATTATATAATAAATACGGAAAAAATACAACACTAAAATACCAAACTTCAATTATAACAAATTTAATTTCATCAAAAAATTGTAGAATGTTAGCATTAGTAAAAGATAGTATGATATATGATTTCATTGATGAATTTTTAAAACGTTATTATAAAAAAAAAGAGAGTAAAATTCAAATTCCAAAATTAGTAAATTATTATAAAAATTATTTAAGATTTTTTTGCAAACCTACTTTTAGAAATTATTCTTTAAATAATATAATTCAACATAATGGAGAAAAATTAGCAGAAATATATTATAATAATAATTATGGTAAAAATTCCAAAAATAATAAAGATAATAATAATAAAAAAGATAATAAAAAAAAAGTTCCAAATCAATTTAAAATTATTTTTAGTGATAGTGTTAGAAATAGTATTAATAGTATTTCTAGTTCAATTTTAAATGAAAATTCAACAAATAAAACAATTCAATTAAATCAAAGTAGTTTTCGTTTATTATATAAAAATAATCATGGAGATGAATTTGAAAATGAATCAATCATTAATTTATTAAATGATTTAAATGGAAAAAAAAATTATTCAATTACAAATCAAAGAAATAGAAAAATATTTGGTAAAAAAATTAAAAATCTAATTCGTTATAATTCACCTGAAACAGATATTAATATTCAAAATAATGATATTAGAAGATTTCATTCTCAAGGAAATGAACAAAGGACTAGAAATTTTTTTAATAAAGAACATATTCAATTAATTGTAGAAAAAAAAAATAAATTAGTAATTGATACTTTACATAAAGAAAAAGATATTAAAAATAAATTCAATATAATAAATAAAAATTATTCATCTGATAAAAATAAAATTCTTAATAATGGAAAATTGAAATTAAAATTAAAATCAAATCCTACTCATTTTAAAAATATTTTATCTACTCAATTATCACCTAAAATTATTTTAACAGAAGTAAATAATATGCATAAAAGAAATCAAGGAAGAAGTTCAGATTTATCAAATAATAACTTTTATCAAACTTATTATTCAAGAACAACTGATAATTATAATTATAATTTGAATAATAATAATATTTTTATAAATAATAATAATAATAATAATTACATTTCATATAATAAAAAAAATAATTTTGATCCTTATAAAACAGGAATTATTAGCTTAAAAAATAAAAATGTAAATAAATTAAATAAACCTTCTTCAAGAAATTTAACTTCTTCTAAAAAATCAAATAATTTTATTACATCATTTAATAATTTTGAATATCAACAACAATTATTAAATAATGGAAAAAATTTAAAAATTAAAGGAAGTTTTAATAGTAGTTCAAGAAATACTATTTCTAATCATGCTTTTTCACATACACAAACTTTTTCTCCTCAAAGTAATAGGTATATTAAAAATTTTAAAAATGATAAAAGTGCCAATAGGGTTTATTTAAAAGTTAGTAAATATGGAAAAATTTAATAAAATTAAATTCATTTTTGTTTAATTTTTAAATTGGTGTAATAAGTCTAAAAAATTTTTACTATATTTATTTCGATTTTTTTAAACAATACATTTTTTATTAAATTTATTAATTATGATTTATTATTACTAATGATTACTAAAAATTAAGATTGTTAATTATAAATTAAAAATAATTATCTATAAATATAAATTTGATCTTTACCAAATATTGAAAGTAAAATTTTAAAAATAAAGGTAATATATGGATTAAATACGGTTTAAAATAAAAAAAGAATTATTAAATCATTTAAATTTTTTTCCAAGATATAAAAATTTTAACTTTTTTTTACTCTTTATTAAACTATTTATAATAAAAAATAATAAAGTTAATAAACAAATAAAAAAAAATATAAAAAAAATGATAGAAGATACAAAACAAAGAAAACAATCAATTAAATTTCCAAAGAAATATGAAGCATCATATTTAATATCAGATAATATAGATAGAATAAATTATATTATGACATTTAAAAATTTTGAACAAATCACAAATCAAACATCTCTCAAAACTGCTTTCTCAAATAAACCAATTTTATCACCTTTATTTTTTACATTTGATGGATATACATCTTTAGATTATTCAAATGGATTTACTTTTACAATAAAAAATTATGAATTACCATTTGATTTAAAAATTAATTTATTATTTAAAACAAATACAATTGATAATACAACTTTATTTACTATCACTTTATTTTTAGAAAATTTAAGATTAATTACAAATAATGACATAAATAAAATTATTAAAGGATGTAAAAATTTATGTGTAGAATATATTCAATTTCTTGAATTATTACTTAAAAAATCAAATCAATTTTTATTTCATTATGATTCTGTTATTATTAATTGTTCAAAAGAAAAGTTATTTGATTATTTTTTTAATTTTGAATTAATCAAACAATTATATAATGCATCAATTCCAAATTTTAAAAAAGAAGAATTAGTAGAAGGAAAAATACTTGAATTTAAAGTTAATAATTCCAAAAAAACAATTTTAATAAAACTAGGAAAATTAAAAATTGATAAATCAAAAAAAAAAAATGAAATTCATATCTTTCCTTTAAATGAAGATGTATCAAGTCAAGAAATAATTTTTACAATAATTTCATTATCAGAAGAAAATACTTTTTTATCAATAACACATAAATTTAATGAAAATGTAAATTTTGAACAAATAAAAAAAATAGAAAAAAAAAAAAAATTTATGTTTAATTTAATTAAATTTTTACTTGAAAAGAAAAAAATAATAAATGAAAATATAGATGATAATGAAGATGAAGAAGAAACAGATGAAAATGAAAGAGAATGTAAAAGTGATTTTGATATAAAAAATGATACGGATAATATAACTGATTATATTTTCGAATTAGCTAAAAATTTATCTGGATAAAAAATTTTTTATAAATAATAAATTTAGAATGAGAAAAATTTTTTTTTAAATAAGGGGTTTAACCTTTCTTTTTTATCAATAAATTTAGATAAATAAAATTGGTAAATTAGAACTATATATATCATTTAATTATTATTTTTTTATATATATATATATAAATAATATTATTAAAGATTTTTTATGAGTATCTGTGAGTATTAGATAATTTAAAATAGTAAATTTGATTTATAATTAATCCTATTTTGATTTATTTTTTTATTATTATTTTTAAAATTTTCTAAAAAAATAAAATAAGAATGATTAATAATAATAATCAATTAAAAAAACAAGAAGACAATGAAATAAATACAGATTCAAAAAGAAAAAAAACTAAAAAACATAAAAGTAATTCAACAATATCAAAAGAATTAAATATTGAAAATAATAATAAGGAAAAAAATAATTTTTTAATGGCAATTAATTCAATAAAATACAATAATTTATATACAACAAAAAATACATCTGAATTTTCAAAAACAACTAATAAGGAGGAACAAATGAAATATATTAATGAATCTATAAAATGTAATTTTTCAAAAAAAGGAAATTTTAAAAAAAATATTTTAAAACAAAATAGTACTATAATAAATATTCCTTCTGAAATAAAAATGGTTATTCAAATTAATAAAAAGAATATTCAAAATGAAAAAAATAAAAATTTAGAAGATATAATAAACTTAAATTTAAAATATATGAAAGAAAATATAATAAAAACCCCAAATTTACTATTTTCAAAAATAAAAATAGATTCAACAAAAACAAAAAAAGATTATATATTATATCAAGTTGATAATAATAATAATTTATATGAAACACCAAAAGCTCATAATCAAAGTAGTTTATCAATAAAAGATTTTTCAATAATAAAAAAAGGTTTATTTAAATATTATACTCCATTAAGTTCAAATAATAAAAAATCTTTTTTTTTAATAAACCAAAAAGAAGAAGATGATATTTATAAAGATAAATTTTATAATCATTTATCAATGAAATCATTTGTTTTTAGAGAGAAAAATAGAAGTGCACAACATTTTTATTTTTATTCTTCACCTACAATTCATAAGAAAAATAATTTATTTCATATATTTAATGATAAGAAATCAAATAAATTAGATATATCATCAAATTTTCAAAAAGAGAATCATTTAATTTTTGATCACAATTTTTTAAATAATTTATATCAAAAAGAAGTAGAATATCAAAATGAAATAAATAATAATTATATATTAAATTTTAATTATATAAATTCTAAAATTAGAGCACAAGTATTTTGTTTAATTTGTTCAATTTGTGAAAATTTTGGATATAAAAGAGATACATATTATCTAAGTTTATATAATATAGATAGATATTGTTCTAAAATCAATCACGAAATCAATTTATCAAAAGAAAAATTTACTTTAATTGCAATTACTTCACTTGAAATTTCTGCAAAAATTGAAGAAATTAAGATAGTAAAATTAGAAGAATATATTAAATTTATAAATTATTTTAATGAAAAAACAGATGTTAAAAAATTAAACATAAAACAAATTATTTCTTTAGAAAAAAAAATGATGATAGAATTTAAATGGAAAAATAATCCAAATACTTTAAATTTATGGTTAAATTGGCATATTTATCAATGGGATGTTTTTATAGAATCAATAGAAGAAAATTATAATAAATTATATTTTGCATATGGTGATAATATTGTTTTTTTTAATAAAAAAAATAACCAATCATATAATAATTATAGAAAAATTACTCAAATTATTGATTTAATTATTTTAGATTTTAATAGTTTATCTTATGAAAAACAATATTTAGTTATGGGTGCAATTTTTATTGTTTTACAATTCAATTATAGGAAAAATAGAAATAATACTTATTTAACTATTTATGAAGATTTTATTAAAGGAAGTTTTGGTAATGATATTGTAGATGATAATAATTTTAATTCAACGATAAAATATGTTTATAAAATATGTAAAAATTTCATTCAAAATAAATTATTTTCCTATGAATTACCTCTTTTTTATCAAATTGAACATGATGATGATAAAAATTATTCATATGAGGAGTTTATTTCATTCCAGATTTATAATGAAAAATTATTAGATTATTCATACATGACTTTTAATAATGAAAATTTTTAAATTATTAGATATAAAAAATTATAAATAATTTGTTATATTAAATTAATTATAATTCATAATATAAAATATTATTATATAGAAAAAAAATTAATTTAAAAAAAGAATACACTGATATTATTGAAAAAATGAAATAAAAAATAAAATATAAATTTTATAGTAACTTGAAAATAAATATAAAATAATAATTTTCTTTTTTATTATTTTCAATAATTATATATATAATAAAAATAAATAAATTATAAATATATATTTATAAAAATTACATAATTTGAAAAAAATGAAAAAAGATAATGAAGAAAACTTAAAATTATTTGAAGGAATGGGAATCAATCAAAATTTTTCTAATTATTCAGGAGAATTAAATAGAATTTTCAAAGAAAAATCATTTGATAAATTTTACAATGACCTATTATCAAATAGGAAATATAAATCAAATGATAATTTAAATTATTTTAATACTGAAAATAAATTTAAAAAATTTAATTCTTTTATTGAAAAAAGAGATTTTAATAGAACAAAATATCAAAAATTTATAGAAAAATTAAATTTAGAAGAAGAAAGAGAAAAAGAAAAATTAAAACAATACAAAAACCAATTTAAAATTACAAAAAAACCAAATGAATTAACTTTATTTGAAAAACAATTAAAAAGAAGAAAAATAATAGAAGATAGAATAAATTTTAATTATCCAGATATGGGACAATATAATCCTAATTATAAATCAATAAGAAAAAACTTACCAAAAATAGAATTAAGTAGATATGATTTTGATCCAAATAAAAAATATCCAATTACAGGAAGAGATTTATTTCCAATTAAAAAAGATACATTTAATTTATTATCAAATGAAAATGAAGAAAATGAAGATAATAATATTAAAATATCAAAAACATATGATTTTTCAAGAGAGAAAAAATTTAGTGGAAGAAATAGCGTTTTAAAATTTGATTTTTATACTTCAAGAAAACCTTTAGCAGAAGATAAAATTACAAAAAATATAATTGATAATTCTGAAATGCCAAATTCATGTGATCCAAAAAAATTAAAAGGTTTAGTTGTTTTTAATAAAATGTCAACTGATATTGAAAATACTAAATTTATTCCTGATCCAGATAAAATTAAAGATCCAAATCCTCCTATAGGTATGTATAAACCAAAGTTTAATCATTTAAGTAGAAATAGTAGAGATATTTATATTAATAGATTACCTGTTATTAATAAATTAACTAAAGTTAAAAAATTAATGTATAGTTATAATGTCCCTTCTCAATATCAATTAATTGGGGATTTAAATGAAAATAGTTTTAAAAGTGGTCACAAAGAATAATTAATGTTGGTTTTTAAAAAGATTATTATAATTTTTTATTTGAAAAATATGAAATTAAATTAAAGGGTTGTTTAAAATTAATATATTTTATATATTATATATTATTAATTTGTTTTCAATAATTTATGAATTGTTTTTTAAATTTATTATTATCAATAATTAAAAAGTTATTTATAAAAGAATTTATAAATTCAATAATAATTTAAAAAAGAAAGTTATATTTGGAATATTTAATAAAAAAACAATAATTCAATAAGTTCTAATAAATATATAAATTTAATTTCGTTTAAGTTTCCTTTTATTCATTAAATGATCTTTCTCTTATTTTAATATAGAAAAATTAAATATTTAACATATTTTGTTAGTTTAATTACTTAATATATAAATATAAAACAAATATAAAATAACATATCAATTTTTTAAATATTTTCTAATTAAAGTTATAATTCTAATATTTTATTTTTAATATTTATATAATTGAAGATTTATAATTATTTAAATTCATAAAATTTATTTTAAATATTATATTATTTGCTTATCTTTTTGAATTTAAATTTCTATATTGATGGAAATCTAGTTATTTTAAATTTTTTCATTTTATTTTTAAAGAAATAATTTAATTTTAAAGTTTGAATATATTATTAAAAAGTTATATATATAAAAATGGATTTATATAAAAACTATTATATCTATATATAAACCAATACAGAATATTTATTAATTTTTTAAGGTATTTTATAATTTATACAAGAATTTCTATCATATATTAAGTTAACTTATTAAAACTTTTTTTTATTTACTGAAAATAAATAAAAATAATATTTAATCTTCAATACTACTTGAAGACTTATTTAATTCATCATCATCATTATTTTTTTTACTTCTTGATCTTTCTTTTTTTTTTTTTGAATCTTTCATAATTCTAAATAAGATTTTTTTATTATCTCCTTTATTATTTTTTTGTTTTCTATAAATATGGAAAAAATTATTGCCCTTTGTTAAATTATTTACAAGAGATAAGTCAAAAATAAAAGGTAAATTATTCACATATGAACTTAATTGTTCACTTTCTTTTTGATTTAATTTATAATAAATACTTACCTGATTAATAAAATTATTTCCTTTTAAATTTAAAAATTTAATGTACAAATCTTTAATACCTTCTCTACTAAAAAAAAATAATAAAAAGCGACAATTGAAAGATTTAAAAATTATGTTTTCATTTGTATTATTATCATAAAAATTTGACGGTGGAAGAATTGTTCCTCTTATTAAAGATATATAAAAAGGATAATCTTTAGAATTTGAGTTTAAATTAAGTAATTGTTTCTTATATTCTTCTATTAAATATTGACGAAAAGTTCTTATTATTTTTTTATCTAATGTTTCTCTTTTTGCATAATGTGGTTTAAAACTTGATAAAAAAGGTAATTTTTTATATAAAGTTAAATCTGAATTATCATCAATTTCATTATTATTTTTATTATTATTTTTGCTATTTGTTATAATAAAATGGTTAAAAATTCGATTTTGATTTTGAGTTTTAAAATATTCAATATTTATACTGGGATTATCTAAAGGAATTTTTTTTTCATTATTATTTTGTTGATTATTTAGAAAATTTAATAAATTAATTGAAGGTTGTTCTTTCTTTTTTTTTTTTTTTAAATTTTTATTTGCTTTTGTTGGGTCATCAATAATAAAATCATCTTCTTTATCTTTACTATATAAAAATTTATTTATGGCTTTATTAAATTCAAATTGAAAATGTTCATAATATTTTTCTAATATATTTTTATTTTTAAGTTTTTCTGGATTTCTTATTAATTTTTCAAACAATTGATTTTTTTTAAACCAATTATTCGTTTTAACTAATTTAATTATTGGTAAAAATTTTTTATCATAAAATTTAATTACTTCCTCTGTTTTATCAGACTTTATTAAATAGAAAAATTTTAATTTAAAAATTAGATATAAAAAGGATGAATTTAATTGAAAAAAATTATTGCCAAAATGATTTTCTAATAAAGAAATGATTTCATCATAACTATATGAATTATAATGTGATTTCATTTCATTATTAAGTTCGTTTATTATTGAATTAGCATTTTCATTCATTAAAAAATTTGAAATATCATAGTCTTTTAAAGTAAGATTTTGATTAAAAATATTTTGGAATGGCTCTGTTGGATTTATAATATTATTTTCTAAATCAAAATAATTATTATTAATTAATTTATCTTCTTCATTTAAAAATTCCTCAAAATCATTATTCATCTTTATTTTTTTTTATAGATGGTTTAAAAAAGAAAAATTTTATTTTCAAAAATAAAAATGTTCTATTATTAATTAGTTTAATAAAAAAAAATTATTTAACAAAATATATTCATATATTCTATAAAATTAATTTATTTAAAAATATTTTGTTTTATTTTATTTTCTGCAAATCTAATAAAATCACTTCTTAAAATAAAATAATCAATAATTTGAGGATTTTTTTCACATAAAAATTTAAAATCCTCATAATTAACAATTTCATTATCAAAATCTTCATTTTCTTTTTTTTTAATTCTATTTGTTATGTAATTAATTAACTTTTCATAATATTCTTTAATAAATTTTGGATTAAATAAATTTTTTAGATTATAAATAAAACTTTCTCTTAATATTTCATCACTATTATTTTCATTTAAACATTCATTTAATATTTTAGTAAATCCACTTAATATAATAATTAAATAAACTGAAAAAGTTTCATAAAATATTTTATATGTTAAATCATTATTTAAATTATTTTCAAAACAACTTGAATTTTTAATGCATTCAAATAATATTTTACATTTTTCATCAAAAATCATTGTTGATTTTAATATAAAAGGACACATTAATAATTTAAAAAATAATCGATTATTGTAATTATAATAATTAAAAAGAGGAAATAATTTTTCAAGAAAATTTTTTATTATATTTTGCTCTTGAAATTTTGCATCTATAATTCTCCTATTATTATCTTTTGATAGTTTTAAATATTCTTTTGAATTTATATCATTAACTATCTTTAAATAAACATCATTTTCTAATTTTATATTTTTTTGATTTTCTTCTTTAATATATTTAAATAACAAATTATCAATATCCTCTTTTGTTAATGTTTCTAAACTTGATGTTGAAAAAATTGTTCTTAAATAGCTTTCTGATTCTTTAATATTTATATTTTGTTGTTGTCCCATGAATTTGTTTTATTTAAAACGACGTCATTTTAAATTAATTTTAATAATTAATATTTATGTATAGATTAAAACTTATAATTAAATAAAAAAAAGGCAAAAATTTAATTAATAAATACTCAATATTTAATAACATAATTTTAATGAAATAATATATCTTATATTTAAAAAGAAATGACTATTAAAAGTATAAGATTAAATAAATATTTTTAATTTATAAAATTATTACAAATAAATTTTTTTTAAAGTTAATTTAATAAGTTTAAATGTTTCATTAATAATATAATTAATATTTAAAAACCTTCATTAAAAATTCTTAATTTTCAAGATTAATTATAAATTAAAAAACTAAGACCTATTACAATATATAAAATTTCATAAATAAAAAAATTTTATTTACCAAAAGAAAAATAAGCAATAAAAGTTTTTCCAATAAATTTACTATTAATTCCAATATATTTATATTCAGGACTTAATATACATTCTCTTTTTTTTCCTGCATTTTTATGACTATCATCAACAATCATTAATAAAACAGAAATATAAGGATCTTTAATTAAATCTTTAAAATAAATTTCTAAAGAAGAAGCATTTTCTTTTTTTTTTTCAGCTTGATTTTTTAAAAAATTGACATCTTTAATTTCTTCTTTAGTTTCAGGTAAATTAATTAATATATCTTCACTGAAAATTAAAGGACGAACTGGTTTCATTTGTTTTAAACTATTTGCTGCTTCTTTAAAAGCAATTTCTCCTCTTAATAAAGCAACTTTTAATTTTTTTTTAAATACTCTTTTTATTTTTTCTATTTTTTCTCCTTTTGAATTTTTTATTATTTCTTTTTCTTCTTTTATGTATTGAATATTACTTTCTATTTCTTTTGCATAAACTGAAGGACTTTGTCTTATTTTATTTATTAAATCAAAAACGGTTAAATTATAATTTAATTTATCCTTACTTTGATATTCTGATATTTGTTCTAATTCTGTATAATTTTCTTTTTCTTTTTCTATTATTAGTTTTACTTGGTTTTGTATATTATTATTTATACTTGATTCTATATTTTCTATTATTTCATTTAAGTTGTTATTTTCTATTTCATCATCAAAATTATCATTGTCTTCTATTTTTATATTATCGTAATTTTCTTCAAATTCATTTTTATTCATTTCTATTGTCTCTTTTTCTTTATTGTTTTTTTTAATTTCTAATTCATTCTCATAATTTTTATTTTCTGAATTACTTTTTTCTTCTTTTTTATTTTCAAAATTATTATTATTGCTTTTATTATTTTTTTCAATTTTATTTTCTTCATTTTCATTTTCTTGTTTATTATTTTGTTCATTTTTATTATCTTCATTTTTATTATCTTCATTTTTATTATTTTCATTTTTATTTTGTTCATTTTTATTTTCTTCATTTTCATTTTCTAATTTTTTATTTTCTTCATTTTTATTATCTTCATTTTTGTTTTCTTCATTTTTATTTTCTTCATTTTTATTTTCTTCATTTTTGTTTTCTTCATTTTTATTATCTTCATTTTCTTTTTCTTCATTTTTTTTTTCTTCATTTTCTTTTTCTTCATTTTTATTATCTTCATTTTTAATTTCTTCATTTTTATTTTTTATATTATCATTTCCTAAATTATCTTCAAAATCAGTTAAATTATCTTCAATTTTTTTATTATTTTTTAAAGATAAGCTTTTTTTTATTTTATCATCATCATTTATTTTTCCTTCATTTTCATTACATTTTGTTTCTAATTTTTCAATTTCATTATTTTTATTATCATTAACTCCTTTAGGAGTAATAATTTCTTTATTTAATTCTTTTTCTTTATTTAAATTATTATTATTTCCTTTAGGAGTAACATTTTCATTTTGATTTATATTATTATTTCCTTTTGGAGTAAAAAGATTATTGTTTTGGTTTATATTATTATTATCTCCTTTTGGTGTTGTATTTTCATTATTTAATTTTTGATTATTATTAATTTCATTATTATTACCTCCTTTTGGAGTTATCTTATTTTGATTCAATCTTTGTTTATTTAAATTTTTTTGATTTTCATCTTTTATCTTTTGAATGTTTAATGATTTAAGTTTTACTTTATTTTGATTATTTTTAGTTCTTTCTATTTCAAAATGTTCATATTCATAAAAATTTGCATTTCCTATTTCACGAGTTATATCTTTACACTGACATATATTACCCATTTTATATAAAAATTTAAATTTTTAAAAATATATTATTTATTTATTTAGATATTTTTTTTTATATCATAAAAAACTTAATAAATATATTT
>JAEEGK010006642.1_pt1 | contig 27787 bp, 17 predicted proteins | sample 8958771 | NCBI WGS metagenome assembly JAEEGK01 (sample SAMN16246547, study PRJNA631951) | gut metagenome | biome: gut microbiome; feature: rumen; material: SC-attached | host: Bos | place: Iran: Karaj | collected 2018-10 | reverse complement strand
TGTCGGCATAGGAGCCGTTGCTGAGCTGGTCGGTGATGCCGTGGGCGAAACCGTACCGGCCGTCGTTCGGGCCCACCTGGACGGTGGCAAGATACTGGAAGTTGTCGATCGCGCAGTTACCGTTCTGGCCCCAGCTTCCGCGGAGCTTCAGGAAGCTGAGCGCGTTGCGGACACCCGCCATCCAGGGCTCGTTGGTCAGCACCCAGCCGGCGGAGATGGAAGGGAACGTGCCCCAGCGGTGACCGGGCGCGAAATTGGAGGAACCGTCACGGCGGAGGATCAGGGACACCATATACTTCTCGGCGTAGTCGTAGTTGATACGTCCGAAGTACGACACCAGGCCGCTTTCGCTCCAGGGAGAGCCCTTGATCTTGCTCTCCGTGATGAGGCCTGTCATGTTGCTCACATAGGCGTGGACCGGATCGTCCACCCATTTGCCGCCTTCCCTGCCGGCGCCGACCGACTCACCGTAGCCGGAGTGCTCGATGGACATACCGGCCATCGCGTCGAAGTTGTGCTCGCCGACGTGGAACTTGTACGATGCCGTGTTCTCCCAGGACCAGCTCCATCCGAGACCGGCCTCCTGGGACACCTTGTCGACATCGAGGAACTTCGTGGAATTGGCCTGATAGGTCATATCATAGGTGCGCCTGCTTTCGGCGCTCGCCTTATAGTTGAACTGGCTCCTGACAATCAAGCCCTTGATGGGCTGGATGCGCAGGTTGGCCGACATGTTCAGCGCATAGTTGTGCCGCCAGTTGTTGCCCTGGCCCGTCTTCGAGACCACGTACAACGGGTTGATGGCGTCGCCGTCGAACTTGAACAGTCCGAAGGCCTCATAGTCTTCGTAGGACGTGTACTCGCCGTCGGCTCTCCGCATGGGAGCGAGAGGATTCGCGGTCAGCGCGTCGAACATGTTGTTGGAGTACTGGTTGCTGAGGTTGATACCGCTCTTCGAGCTGTAGGAGAAGTTCACGTTCTCACCGATGGTGATGATGTCGAGGTCATCCTTGCGGAGCACCACGTGGTCGGAGTTCAGGCGCACCGTCGCGCGCTTGTAGTTGGAAGCCGCCGGCTTGCCGAAGATACCTTCCTGGTCGGTGAAGCTGACGCCCATCGAGAAGCGGGACCGGTCGGTGCCGCCGGTGAGGTTGATGGCGTGGTTGGAGACAGGAGCGTTGTCGTTGTGGAACTCCCGGATCCAGTTGGTGCCGGTGAAGGAGCCGTCCATGATGCTCCGGTAGAGCTCGGGGCTGAGAATGGCGGAGAAGTCGGTGGGCGTGAGCCGGTTGTTCTTCTCAGCGGTATTGATCACCTCGATATACTGCTTTGCGTCCAGCACGGTCGGGATGACGGGCGCGTTCTGCCACCCGATATAGCCGTCGTAGCTGACCTGGATATTGCCTTCTTTTCCCTGCTTGGTGGTCACCAGGATGACACCGTTCGCGGCGCGGGCGCCATAGATGGCCGCCGAAGCCGCGTCCTTCAGGATGTCGATGCTCTCGATGTCGGAAGGGTTGAGGGTGCTGATGTCGCCGCCGGCCACGCCGTCGATGACATACAGCGGCTTGTAGGAGCCGATGGTACCCATACCGCGGATGTTGACGTTGAATCCGTCACCGGGCTGGCCGGAGTTGGCGATGATGCTCACACCGGGCGTCGAAGACTGCAGCGCTCCCAGCGCGCTGGTGTTGTTGAGCTTCGCGAGGTCGTCGCCCTTGATCTGGATGGTCGAACCGGTGAGCAGTTTCTTCTTCTGGACGCCGTAGCCGACGACGACGACATCCTCGAGGAGTTCAGAGCTGCTGTTGAGCACGACGTTGATGACGCTGTTTCCGTTCACGGCCACTTCCTTTGAATCATAGCCGAGGGAAGAGAACACCAGAACGGCATCCGCCGTCGTCTCGATCGTGAACTGGCCGTCCAGATCGGAGATCGTGCCGTTGCCCGTTCCTTTTTCCTGGATACCGGCACCCATCACCGGCTGGTTTGTCTCATCGACAATGCGGCCGCTCACGCTCAGGGTCTGAGGCTGGGCTGTCGAACTGAGCATTGCGCCGAAGACCAGAGCCAACGAGGCGCAACATCTCATCAAAACAGTTTTTGACAATACTTTCATAAGCTAGTTGTTGAATTGATTGATTAGAGTGTATTATTTGTTATTCCTGGCATTGTTGCAAAGGGTCCGGTAGAAGTCCCGGAAATCGATCCACCTGTAATAGGGAGCCTGGTCTCCGGGCAGCGGAAGCGTCACCTCCCGGCCGCACAGGAGCGCCTTGACAAGGACTTCGGCGCCCGGTCTCCTGCTTTTGTAGAAGACCAGCTGGATGTTGCCGGCCATGCAGGTGTTGTAGTTCTGGTATACGTATTTGAAATCGTCCGGATCGGCAGGGACCGTCAGGGAGCCATCCAGCCCCAGGAGGATGTTGAGCGGCCCGAGATAGGAATCGTGCCCGAAACGCAGGTCCGCGATCTCGGAGCTCCTGCCGGAAATCACGTCCTCGGCCCGGTCCAGGATGTCTTCGACGATGGGCACCGCGAGATAGCGCCGGGTCCAGTAATGACGGTAGGAGCCCGCGTTGGACAGCTCCCACCGGCTGTACATCTCGTCCACGGAATAGGGCTCCCCCATCATCCCCTCATACCCGATGCTGGGAAGAGAGGTATAGAAGGTATTCAAGGTGGACTGGACGGTCATTTTCTCCCGTTCGCTCAGCGACGCGTCCTTGAAGAACATCTCCACGAACGGCCTCCTCCGCACGGCGGAGCTGGCGGAGACGGAAGGCTCGCCCGCCACGGGGAAAGGCTCCGGCTCGCAGGTCCAGCGCCGGGGGTTTTCCTTTGAATCCGGGACCACGGCGTCGAGCGTCGCCCGGGAAGCCCGCTGGAAGATGTCCAGCCTGCGGTTCTGCCCGGCCAGGGACTGGCAGAAGGCGGCCATGCTGACGATGCAGCGGCCTTCGAGGGAGGAGAACGCCTCGACGCGTCCGCCTTTCCTGAAAATCTCCGGGAAAGAATCGTACATGGTTTTTGCGACGCGCACGTGCTGCTCATATCCGCGCGGCGTCAGTTCCGTGACGCCGACGGTCAGTTCCGGTAGGATGGAAGAGAATTTCCGGTAGAATGATTCGCCCGCCTCCGTGAGGATTCCCCGGGTAGATGCGTCGGTCAGCAACGAGTCCATGCGCCTGTACAGGGAAGCCTCCCAGTAGTAGCGGGAACCGTGGCGACCATAATGGCTGATGTAGAACGGCTTGTACCCTCTGGGCGGAGGGGTCGGCCTGCAGGTCTCGGCAGGATACGGGAAATCGTTGCCGTATGACCGCTGCGGATCCGCATAGACCTCTTCGCGGACATCCGTCCGCTGTCCCCAAGCCAGCGGGAACGAAAAAAGCAATAATACAAGCAGTAGAATCTTGTTTTTCAGCATGTTAAAAAAATGGTTACAATCAGTGTTTCGTTCTATTTCAGCACGTTGCAAAATTATTCAACGCCATTGCCAACAATGGTAAAAAATGTTGCAATCTTGTGTCAACTACGTTTCATTGTCTTATATTTGAGCCGTGAAACGTCTGTTACCCATCTTAACTGCCATACTGTTCCTGCTGCTCTGCCCGTCCGTGCGCGGTGCGGAGTTCCGCCAGCTGACCATCAACGACGGTCTGTCCGACAACAGCATCTATGTCGTATTCAAGGACTCCCGGGGCTTCCTGTGGATCGGCACCCACGTGGGGCTCAACCGTTACGACGGTTTCCGCTTCAAGCATTTCTTCGAAGGGCCGGACGCCATCCCGGACAATTCCATCAACGACATCTTCGAAGACGCCGAGGGGCGCCTCTGGATCCATACGCCGCTGGGATATTCCTATATGGACCTCTCGGACGAGCGGGTGGTCCAGGACCCGTCCGCCTGGCTGGCGGACCACGGGATCACGGGGAGAATCAATGTCCTGAAGGTTGACGCCCGGGGTGACCTCTGGGCCGTATGCGGCTCCACGCTATATAAGGTGGAGTTCCGCCCGGGCAAGACCGGGAAGTGGACCATCGAAGGCAAGCCCGCCGACATCCAGGCCACCGACCTGGTGTTCTCCGAGGACGAGATCACCCTCTGCTGCACCGACGGGCGCATCGTCCGCATCGACCCCGTCGCGATGAAGACCGTGTCGGTGGAGACCCCTGTCTCGAGGAACACCGATTCGGCAGATACGAATTATCGGCTGTTCAAGGATTCCGCCGGCCTGGAAATCATCTACACGGGCGAGGTGTCCTGGACCCACGACACCGCCACCGGCGAATGGAAGTCGCACCGGCTGCTGATCCGGGACGTGACGGCCGACGCGTCGGGGCGCGTCTGGGTCGCGACCGACCACGACGGCCTGCTGGTCTACACCCCCGGGGAAGACGTCGCGGACCTGTTCGGCCGCAAACGCCCGTCCGACACGCCCTTCCTGGGCGAATGCATCCAATGCCTGTACAGCGACGACGACGGCGTCATGTGGCTCGGCACCTACAAGAGCGGGTTGAGTTTCATCTATGACGGGAAAAACACCTTCTCCCACACGGCGCTCGAAGACGTCACCACCGTCCTGGAAGACAACGCCGGCATCATCTGGCTCGGCACCGACGGCAACGGCATCGTCCGCTTCGATCCCGAGACCGGGGAGCGCACCCATATCCGGACGGACCAGGACGGGCTGCTTTCCGACATCGTGGTGAGCAGCACGCTTGCCCCGGACGGCTCCCTCTGGTTCGGCGGCTTCCGGAGCGGCCTCGCCCGCTACAGCGACGGCAGCTGGACCTCCTACCACACGGACGCCGGCAACCTGGCGAGCAACGACATCTGGGACATCAAATGCTCCCGGGACGGGAAAATCTATATCGGCACCCTCGGGGCAGGCCTGCAGGTCATGGACATCGCCACGGGCGGATCGGAGGTCTACAACCACGCGAACAGCCCGCTGAAGGAGGACCACGTCAGTTCGCTCTGCTTCTCCGAAAGCGGGCTCCTGTACATCGGGCACGCCAAAGGCGTCGACGTGTTCGATCCGCGGACCGGGACCATCCGGGCCGTCGGATCCGGACAGCTGGACGGTCTGCACGTCCGGGATATCTTCATTGACTCCCGGGGGCTTCTGTGGATTGCCTCCAACAAGGGCATCCACGCCTACGACATCGCCTCCGGGAAGGCTTATCTGGTGGATATCCGGGGCAACTCCACCAATTTCCACACTGTCTCCGTGGCAGAAGACTCCCTGGGCGGTCTCTGGGTGTGCTCCAACAACCTGCTCACGCGCATCCAGGTGAACGCCGGAAAAGACAGCTGGGATTTCTTCGCCACTTCCTACGGGACGGACGAAGGCGTGCCGGACGTCCTCTTCAACAAGAACGCGATGGTCAGCCTCAGCAACGGCGACATCCTGGCCGGCTGCCAGCGGGGCTTCGTCAGGATCGCCCCCCGGGACGTCATCGAGGGCCAGGACTCCACCTATGTCATCTTCAGCGGAATCGTCCTGCCGGAGGGAGAGAGGAACGTGGAGCCCCACATGTCCCTCTCCTGGAAGCAGCGCTCCTTCATCATCAACCTGGCCTCCTCCACCATCGGCAAACCCGGCCAGCCGCGGTTCATCTTCAGCACGGACGGGAGCCAATGGACCCCGACGCCGGACGGCATGCCGGCGGTGCAGTTCGCCAACGCGAAATCCGGCCGGATGAAGCTGGACGTCGCCATCGCCGATGCGGAAGGCAACGCTTCCGGGCCCGTGAGCAGCCTGGACATCACGGTCCGTCCGCCCTGGTACAGAAGCACCCTGGCCTTCCTCCTCTATTCCCTGTTGCTGCTCGGATTCCTGTCCGTCCTCTACCGGATCAGCCGGAAGCGCCGGAAAGAACGGGAGGAGAAGGCCATCTCCGAGATGAAGCAGATCTTCTTCATCAATATCAGCCACGAGCTCCGCACCCCCCTCTCCCTCATCCTCTCCCCCCTCTCCGACGCGATCGGGAAGGAGCAGGACGCGCAGGTCAAGGGCGAGCTGACCATCGCCGAGAGGAATGCCCGCAAGCTGCTGGACATGGTGAACCAGATGCTGGACCTCCGGAGCCTGATGATGAACGCCCAGAGCGTCCATTTCTCGCGGAAAGACCTCGTGGACACGGTCCGCTCCTCGGTCGCGCAGTTCCTGGCCCTGAAGGAGAAAGGCGTCACGCTGACTTTCCGGACCGCCAAAGACCATATCGAGATGCTGTTCGACGAGGACAAGGTCTCGAAGGTAGTGACCAACCTCCTGAGCAACGCCATCAAATATACCGACGAAGGCGGCCGGGTGAACGTGGACCTCTCCCTGGAGGGCGGCGACGCCGTCATCCGGGTGTCCGACAACGGCAAGGGGATCCCCGACAAGGAGAAGCCGCATCTGTTCGACCGCTTCTGGCAGGGCGAAGGCTCCGCCAACAAGGGCGGGAGCGGGATCGGCCTCAACATCGTCCGGGAATATGTGTCCATGCATGAAGGACGGGTGGAGGTTTCCGACACCCCGGGAGGCGGCGCGACGTTCACGGTGTTCCTTCCCGCCAAGGAATGCAACGCCTCCGGCGACGGATTCGTGAAGAGTTCGCTCTACGAAGAAGAGGCGCCTGCAGACGCCGATCCGGCCCGGACCGCCGCCCGCAGGATCAACCTGCTGCTGGTGGACGACAGCGACGACTTCCTGGACTATCTCTCCGGCATCCTCTCTTCCGACTATAACGTCATCACGGCCACGGACGGCCTGGCGGCGCTGAAGAAGATGGAGACCCTCCGTCCGGACATCGTGGTCTCGGACGTGATGATGCCCAACATGGACGGCAACGAACTCTGCCAGCGGATCAAGGCCAATCCGGCGACGACCCACATCCCGGTCGTCATGCTGACGGCGCGGCTCACCGACGAGAACGAGAAGAAGAGCCGCGACTGCGGGGCGGACGACTACTTCACCAAGCCGTTCGACCTCCAGGTCCTCCGGGAGCATATCGCCATCCTCGTCTCCCGGACCGGCATCGACACCTCCGGCAAACTGAAGGCCCGCATCGAGGAGCGGAAAGTGGAATCCGTGGACCGCAAATTCGTCGACAAGGTGACGGCCTTCATCGAGGAGAACATCTCCGAAAGCGAATTGAGCGTGGAGCAGATCGCCGAAGCCATGGGCATGTCGCGGGCCAACATCTACCGACGCATGGTCGCCGCCACCGGCAACACGCCGTCGGAATTCATCAAGATCGTCCGGCTCCGCCACGCCGAGCGGCTGCTGATGCAGAGCGGGCTCACCATCTCCGAGATCTGCTACGAAGTCGGCTTCACCTCGCCGCGCTATTTCAGCAAGTGCTACAAGGAATTCTTCGGATACGTCCCTTCCAAGGCCAGGCGGAGCTTCAGCAGGGAATAACCGACTTCTGACGAGATGTCGAGGGCCTGCAGGAAAGCGAATTCCTCCTGGCCGGCCTGCAGCATCTCATTGTCGCACAGATACCAGACCGTATCGTCTTCCGCCAGGTTGACGGGGAACTGCAGCAGCTGGAACAGCGGGCTGGCTTCGTTGGGATAATGCTCGATGTATGACTTGCGGCTGCGCTTGTCCCAGATCCAGACCGCGACCTCCGGCACGGCCAGCTTCTGCTGGAAGATCACGTTGAACAGCAGGAAGTTCCGGCTCTCGAACGCGTTGTTGACATAGTAGAGGTCGTGCTTCATCACGATGTCGACCAGCTCCTCCTGGCTGCGGCACTGCAGGAGTTCTTCGGGCGCAGCATAATCCCCGAAATCCAGGGCGTACGTCTTCAGGATATTCCCTTGCGGGTCGATGCTGTATTGGAGTCGGTCGTGCGACTGGAAATACAGGCCGGACGTCGCGCCCGGGCGGCGGAACAGCTTCTCGAACCCGAATCCATAAGCGGAGAGCGTCGTCTTCCGCAACGGCAGCGCCGATTGGAGCGGCTTGAGCTCCGCATCCGCGAAAAGCAGCCGGTCGTCCGCATACGCGGCATCTTCCTCGTGGCACAGCGTGAAGCAGAGCCGGCCGTCGTCGAGGACGGAGACGGAAGACGCAGCCGCTTCCAGCGTGTGCCTCCCCTTGAATTCGCCGGACGCCGTATACACCAGCACGTCGGTCCCCATGCTCAGGATATAGAGATTCCCCTGCCGGTCGACGTCCACATCATCGATGGCCATATATTCCTGCGGCCCGCGCCCTACCCGGCCGATTTTGTTCTGCAGATTGCCGGAAGCGCTGAAACAGAAGATATTGTAATCATAGTCGACCACCACGAAACCGGAGGCCGTCTCCTTGCACAGCTTCACCTCGCCGATCATCTCCCCACCCGTCCGGAGCGGCTGGATCTCCACCTTCGCGGCGCAGTCGTCGACGACCGAGCAGTTGGAACGGGTCTCAAACTTCAGGATTTCATCCGCGGACTTGTCGTCCGCGCACGAGAGCACGCCCAGGAGCAGCAGGGCAAATGAAAGACATTTCTTCATAGTGTATTGGATTTCCCGCTCTCAAAGATAGCGTTTTCCCACTTCCGCCCCGAATCCGAATCCCCCTGTCCGCCGCTAAATCCCCCTTTTGGGACGGTTGACGTCTATGATCATGTCGTTGATGTCGAATCGCTCCAGATAGGCCAGGAAGTCCTCCCGATTCTCGAAACGAGCCTGCTTCCGCTCTTCCGGATACAGCGGGAACAAATGATAGAAATACAACTTGTCGCCAAACAGCTTGAGCCTGAGCGGCTGGACAGGCTGATTCTCTCTCCCTATGGCAGTTGTCAGCAGGAAGGAATCGAAACCGACGTTCTCCGCGAGCGGGCGGCCCCATTCGACCCTTGCCCCGGACGCAAGCCAGCCCCCCTCCGCGAGGGGAATCTCCAAAACGTTGTACAACGCATCCAACGGCCAGTATGATGATTCTTCTTCGAATTTCATATCCCATTCCGGCGGAAGGAAGATGACGTATTCAGCCCGCTTTGGATTCCCCTTCGGAGCGCGGTCCATCCTGATGGCCCCCGCTCCTTTTGTCACCAGCTTATAGAACGGCTGCTCGTCTGTCGGCGGGAAAACGATAATTCCAAGTTGGACGCCGAAACGGTCCTTCTCAGAAGAGAGGATTCTTTCGTATTTACCGAACTGCCGTTCGATATAAGTCATCACTTTCCGCTCTTCTTTCTTTGTATACTGATACTGCAGGCTCTCCATGTCTCAAAAATACTCATTTTCCAGTTGGCGTCCAATACATCTCTTTCCCCCTGCCGACCGGGGCAGGTATCTCCGTCGGACACCGGGCACAAATAAGGCCCCAAACGTGCCCGGCAGGACCAACCAATCAGTTTCCTTTTCTTCCCTTTCCGCGATAATTGTCCGTCTGCGCATGACAATTCGGGCAGAGAAGTGTCAGGTTCGATATGCGATTATCCCGGTTGTCTCCGTTTATATGGTGTATCTCCAGCGGTATCGGCTGACCGCGCCACTCCGAAAGCCCACAACAGGCACAGGTCGTTTCACCTGTGAGCTTCTTGTATCGCTCCCGCAAACGCCAGGAGCACTTATAACTGGAATTCTCGACAAAGATGGTATCATCTGTCAATTCCTGTTTCGGGTGGAATTTCAATCCGACATTCCATCCCTGACCGGTAAAATGAGAAGTGTCTATGGCCTGATCGGCGATTATCCGATTGATTGTCCGGTAATTTCCGCCTATCGGCTTAAGTCCTAGTTGTCGCAAGACTCCGGCGATAGAAAGATTCTCAGCCACCGCCTTCCTGACATCTTCAATCTCGTATTTCCGTTTACTCATACCGCGACTTTTTTATAACACACAAATCTAAAGAATTATCGCGTTTTATAAAAGCAAAAAGAGCAGCGGAATCCGCTGCTCTTTTCGTGCCTCGGGCGGGACTCGAACCCGCACGGCCGTTTCGGGCCAAGGGATTTTCTTACCACTATGGCTTTCGCCACCAGTCGTTGTTTGTGGTCCGGACTATTCCTTCACCGTGGATCCTCGATCTTTAGGTGTGTCGTGTCTAGTCTCTGCACCTTCCTCCTGCCGGAGGCTTGGCTCAAGATTACCATCGGCATTATCCGTTAAGGCTTCCTTGACTTTACGACATTCTACGTCATCCCTTTCGGAATGCGCACTCAAATTTGTCTAAGTCCCTCGTGTCTACCATTCCACCACCAAGGCGTGGGTGCAAAGGTAGCTATTTTTCGTCAACTACCAATGCCCCGGAATATCTGAGGGCCTAGCGGCCGCCCATGCCGAAGAACCCGCGCGGCTCCGTTTTGGCCTCGGGGTCGATGACCTTGGCCACGGTCGCAGCGATCTTGCGGGCGCCCTGCTGGGTCGGATGGATGCCGTCCGGCAGGTAAAGGGCCTCCTGGCCCTCGAAGGCCGTGTGGAGGTCGATCACGCCGGCCAGGCCGTTCTTCTTGACGGCCTTCTCGATGATCGGGATGATCTCCCCGGCGATGACCTGCTCGTTGATGGTCCAGCTGTCCTTGATGGCCGGGATCGGGGTGCAGAGGTAGATCTTCGGCTGCGAAGGCAGGGCCTTGAGCGCGTCGACCATCTTCTGCAGGTCGCCCGCGAACTCCTTCTTGTGGGCCCAGTTGTAGCCCTTGGAGTCATTGGTGCCGAGCTTGATGACGACCACGTCGGGCTGGAACGCGAGGGCGTCCTGCCAGGCGAGTTCGTTCATGTACGGGTAGTCGCCGGAATTCATCACGGTGCGGGCGCTCACGCCGAAGTTGCGCACCCAGTAGTTGTCGCCGAGCATCGTCTGCATCTGGGCGGGATAGCCGTTGAGGGCACGCAGGTCTATGCCGTCGCCGTCGGTGATGCTGTCGCCGATGCAGGCCACGCGGACGGCGCCCGGTTTCGGGGCCTTGAGCCTTTCCAGCCAGGAAGAGAGGTCGGAGACCATCTGGTCGTGGTAGGCGAAGAAAGGCATATAGCCGTAGCCGTGGCCGCCGGTCGGGTAGATGTGCAGCGAGCAGTCGTTGCCGGCGTTGCGCATCGCGGTGTAGTAGGCGACGGCGTTCGGCACGGGCGGGACGAGGTTGTCGTCGCTCGACAGCACGATGAAGGCAGGCGGGGTGAGGTGGCTGCGGACCTGGTACTGGTTGCTGTAGAGGCGCACCAGCTCAGGGTCGCCCTGCTGGTCGCCGAGCAGGCCGTCCAGCGAGCCCTGGTGCGTGCCGGGGCCCATCGTGATGACCGGATAGACCAGGATCTGGAAATTCGGACGCAGCTCGTAGGGCGTGTGCGTGGCGATCGTAGAGGCAAGGTGTCCGCCGGCGGACGAGCCCATGATGCCGATGTCGTCGGGATTCAGGTGCCAGACGGCGGCACTGTCGCGCATCGTGCGCATCGCGTTCTCCACGTCCGTGAACGGCAGGCTGCGGTCGCCGTGCGGGATGCGGTAGTTGACCAGCGCGAAGGCGATGCCGCGCTCGTTGAAGAACGGCGCCCAGGCGGCGCCTTCGTGCGTGTTGGACAGGACGGCGTAGCCGCCGCCCGGGCAGCACACGACGCCGCGGCCGCTCGGCTCCTGCGGCAGGTACACCACCATCTGCGCGGCCCCGTCGGGCGTGAGGTCCAGGGTGAACTGGCGCGCCGGACGGGCAAGCCCCTCGGGCTCGGCGGCCTGTCCGAACGGAAAACCGGGCTGCGCGCCGGCGGTCAGCGCGGCGGCGAGCAGCAGGGAAGCAAACAGAATCTTTCTCATATTGGTTGGTTATTAGAAATACTTCTTTTCCTGGCGGTCCAGCGAGATGAAGATGAACAGCATCACGGAGAACGCCCACAGCGAAGAGCCGCCGTAGCTGAGCAGCGGCAGCGGGATGCCGATCACCGGCATCAGGCCGATGGTCATCCCGATGTTGATGAACAGGTGCATGAACAGGCACGCGGCCAGACAGTAGCCGTAGATCCGCGTGAACGACTCCCGGCTCTTGTCGGCGTCCGCGATGATGCGCCAGATCATGAAGACATACAGCAGGATCACGGCCAGGCAGCCCAGGAAGCCCCACTCCTCTCCCACGGTGCAGAAGATGAAGTCGGTGCTCTGCTCCGGCACGAAGCCGTAGGTGGTCTGCGTCCCCTGCAGGAAGCCCTTGCCGGAGAAGCCGCCGGAGCCGATGGCGATCATCGACTGCCGGACGTTGTAGCCCACGCCCGCCGGGTCCTCCTTCAGGCCGAGCAGCACCTCGATGCGCTTGCGCTGGTGGTCCTGGAGGACATTGTTGAACACGAAATCGGTGGCGAAAACTACCATCACGCCCGCCAGGAAGGCGAGCACGGTGCGGGTCAGCGCCGTGCGGCGCCGGACGCGCTCCTCCCGCCGGCTGTTGCGCAGCACCTGGAGGAAATAGCCGAGGCACACGGCCAGCAGCACCGCCACCGGCACCCATCCGGGCGCGATGAGGGTCAGGATGAACAGCAGGATCGCCATCCCCATCAGGAACAGCCACCAACCCGACAGGCCCTCGCGGTACAACACGAAGATGAAGCCGACATAGACCAGGGCGGAGCCCGTCTCGCTCTCGCCCAGGATGGCGAGCATCGGCAGGCCGATGATGGCGGCCACCCACAGGAAATGCCTGCGGTTGGACAGGCGGAAGGCCGGCTTGCTCATCACCGCCGCCAGCAGCAGCGAGGTGGTGATCTTGGAGATCTCGGCCGGCTGGAACTTGACCGGGCCCAGTTCGAACCACGAGTGCGAGCCCTTGACGTCCCGGCTCACGAAGATGACCAGCACCAGCAGGAAGAACACGCCGATGTAGGCATAGGGCGAAAGGACCTCCCAGAGCCGGGGATGGATGACGAACAGGATGAGCAGGTCCAGCGCGAACGCGGTCAGCATCCAGATGAACTGCTTGCCGCTGCGCGCGCTCCAGTCGAAGATGGAAGCCGGTTCCGTGCTGTGGATGGACGCATAGATGTTCATCCAGCCGATCAGGATGAGCAGCAGGTAGCAGCCCACCAGCCACCAGTCCACGGTCTTTCCAAGTCCCCGGTCGAAGGAGCCGGGCAATCCGTCAGCCTGTCTCATATCAGAAGAATCGGGTGGTCATCATACGGTCCTCCAGATACTGCCGCTCCGGAGAGATCTCGCCGTTGAGATACTTCTCCAGCATCAGCGAAGCCACCGGCAGCGCCCAGGTGGCGCCGAAACCGGCGTTCTCGACATACGCGGCCACGGCAATCTTCGGATTGTCCTTGGGCGCGAAACAGATGAACACGGAATTGTCCTTTCCGTGGGGGTTCTGGGCGGTGCCGGTCTTGCCGCACACGTCCAGGCCCGGGATGCGGGCGCTGAAGGCGGTGCCGCCCGCCGAACCGCCGCCGTTGACGGCCATGTACATGCCCTCCACGGCCGTATGGAAGTGGGTGGTGTCCACCATCGTGTACTGCCGCTCCTTGTATTTGGGGTCGATCTCGACCCCGTCGGAGTCCTTGACGATATGGGGGATGTAGTAGTAGCCGCGGTTGGCCATGATGGCCGCGAGGTTGGCGATCTGCAGCGGCGTGGCGCCGATCTCGCCCTGTCCGATGGACAGCGAGATCACGGTCTGGAAGCGCCACGCGCCCTTGCCGTAAATCTTGTCGTAGAACGACGAGGTCGGGATGTTGCCGCCCAGCTCGGACGGGAAGTCGCTGCCGAGCTTGCGGCCGAAGCCGAAGCTCAGCACGTATTCGCGCCAGCGGTCGAGGGCCTCCGCCGTATTCTTGTATCTCTTGTTGTCCAGGATGTTGCGGAACACATAGCAGAAATAGCCGTTGCAGGAGGTTGCGATGGCGCTCAGCAGGTTGAGCGGCGAGGCGTGGCCGTGGCAGCCGAGCCGGCGGTTGTTGCCGTACGGGAAGCCGTAGTTGCACGGATACATGTTGGACGGCTGCAGGACGCCTTCCTGCAGGCCGATCAGGCCGTTGATCAGCTTGAACACGGAGCCGGGCGGGTAGGACGCCATCACCGTGCGGTTGAACATCGGTTTGCGCGGATCGCGCGAAATCTCGCCGTAGTGCTTGCCGATGTCGCTCAGCACGTCCACGTCGATGCCGGGGCTCGAGACCATCGCGAGGATCTCGCCGGTGGACGGCTCGATCGCGACGACCGAGCCCACCTTGCCGGCCATCAGCTGCTGGCCGTATTGCTGCAGATGCGCATCGATCGTGGACACGATGTCCTTGCCGGGCTCCGCTTCCTTGTCGTCCTCCCCGTCCATGTAGGGCGACTGCACGCGGTTGCGCGAATCGCGCAGGAAGATGTGGTAGCCCTTGACGCCGCGCAGCTCCGCCTCGCGCGCAGCCTCCAGGCCGGTCTTGCCGACATAGTCGCCCGACCGGTATTCGGGATGGTTCTGGATGTAGTCGGCGTCCACCTCGGAGATGTAGCCGAGCAGGTTGCCGCCGGCGTTGAAGGGATACTGCCGGACGCTGCGCACCTCGGCCTTGAAGCCGGGGAAGCGGTAGGCCTCCTCGATGAAGCGGATGTAGTTCTCCTGCGGGATATGCTTGAGCAGCGTGAGCGTCTGCCAGCCGATACGCGTGCGGTACTTGCGGTAGTAGGCCATCCGCTCGCGGATGAAATCCGCCTCGACGCCCAGCGCTTCCGCCAGGGCGAGCGTATCGAAGGGCGTGACGTCGCGCGGCCGCACGGAGATGTCGTAGCAGACTTCGTTGCCCACGAGGATCTCGCCGTTGCGGTCGTAGATGACGCCGCGCGGCGGGTAGATGTAGTTGTAGACCATCGAGTTGTTCGATGCGTCACGCTTGTATTTGTCGTTGATGATCTGGATGTAGAACAGCTTCACCAGCAACAGGGTCGCCACGGCCACCAGGCCGAACAGCAGGCGGTTCTTGCGGTTTACCTCCATCGTTCTCCGGTCTGTTCAAGCATCAGGTACGCGATGGCCATCGACAGGGCGGAGCTCACCGGCAGGGAGATGCCGAACTTGATGGCGCAGAAGCCCAGGGAATACATCCCGGCGCTGTCCACCCAGATGTGGACGAGCAGATAGATCGCCGTGAGGATAGCGGTGCAGAGCAGGAATTTCTGCCAGCCCTGCCGGTGGAAGGAGAGGTCTTCGCCGCGGGCGAAGAGCTCGGAGCCGAAGGCCAGCCGGACCACGGTCTGGCGCATCAACGCCACGGGAACCAGCGCAAAGGAGGTCATCCCGAGCTGGCCGGACACGAGGAAATCGGCCGCCAGGCCCGCCACGAACGCGATGAGCATCGTGCGGACCGTGCCGTAGCCGAGCGGCAGGCACAGGATGAGCGCGGGCAGGAAGACCACGAACAGGTAGGGGGTGAAATTGAAATAATTCCACACGGCCACCTGCGCCAGGAACAGCAGGATGAATTTGATCGCCGTCAGTTTCATTGCACGCCCTCCACCTTGTCTTCCAACGACATGATCTCCGTCCGCTCGAGGTTCTCGACCACGGTCACATAGCGCAGCGCGGCGAAATCCTGGAACAGGAACACTTCCACCTGGAGGGTGGAGCCGTCCACGAGGCTCGTCTCGCCGGTGACGCCGATCGGCAGGCCCGGCGGGAAAATCGTAGAATAACCGCTGGTCCGGACCGTGTCGCCCGGAGTCAGTTCATAATGCGGCGGCAGGTTGCGCATCAGGGCGCGCCCCGTGCCGCGGCCGTCCCAGGAGAGCGGCGCCACCACGTCGAGCCGGCCGAGCCGCGCGCCGACGCTCATCTCGGGGTTCATCAGCGTCAGGCCATAGGCGTAGTGCTTGTCCACGGCCTCGACGATGCCGACCACGCCGCGGTCGGAAATGATGCCCGACTGCGGGCGGATGCCGTCTTCGGACCCCTTGTTGAGGATGATGTAGTTGCGCGTCCGGTTGCGGCTCATCTTGACCACGGTCGCAGGCGTGTAGCGGTAGCTGGCCGCTTCCTGCGCCGCCATCCTGTCCAGCTCGTCCTGCGCCACGTCGCGGCGCTCATAGGCGCGCAGACGCGCCTTGAGCCGGGCGTTCTCCTCCTGGAGGTCCCGGTTCAGCCGGTCCAGCTGGAACTGGCTGCGCACCGTCTCGCCGCTGCCCCACAGGAAAGCCATGGTGCGGTGCGACATCCGGCTGATCCAGATGTTCTGCATCGACGGACCGGCGTGCAACAACGCGAGCGCAGCAACCTCCAACACGATGAAGATTGCCGCGCACACGAAAAAGGATGACGTCTTCTGACCCCGCGGCATCCTAACGCATCAGGAAGGAGTACCGGTCGGTGTGCTTAAGAGCATCGCACGTGCCGCGCGCCACGGCGTGGAGCGGGTCTTCGGCCACGTGGAAAGCGATGTTGACCTTGTCCTGGAAGCGCCGGGCGAGGCCGCGCAGCAGCGCGCCGCCGCCGGACAGATAGATGCCGTTCTCCACGATGTCGGCGTAGAGCTCCGGCGGGGTGTTCTCCAGGACATGGAGAATGGAAGTCTCGATCTTGGCGATGGACTTGTCGAGGCAGTGGGCGATCTCCTGGTGGGTGATCGTGGCCTCGACCGGGTGCGCCGTCATGAGGTTCGGACCGCGCACGATGAACGGCTCGGGCTGCTCCTCGGCGGGCAGGTCGGGGATCACGGCGCCGACAGCCATCTTGATCTTCTCGGCGGTGATCTCACCCACCTTGATGTTGTGCTGCTGGCGGAGGTAGTACTGGATGTCGCTCGTGAACACGTCGCCGGCCGTGCGGATGCTGTCCTGCTGGACCAGGCCGCCCAGGGAGATCACGGCGATCTCCGTGGTGCCGCCGCCGATGTCGACGACCATGTTGCCCTGCGGCGCCTCGACGTTGAGGCCGATACCGAGCGCAGCGGCCATCGGCTCGAAGATGAGGAAGACGTCGCGGCCGCCGGCGTGCTCGGTGGAGTCACGCACGGCGCGGATCTCCACTTCCGTGGATCCGGAAGGGATGCCCACCACCACCTTGAGGTTGGGGGTGAAGAGCTGGCGGTGACGGCCGCCGGCCTGCTTGATGAAGCCGCGGATCATCATCTCCGCCGCATTGAAGTCGGCGATCACGCCGTCGCGCAGCGGGCGGACGGTCTTGACGCCGGGACTGGTGCGTTCGTGCATCAGTTTGGCCTGGGTGCCGAGGGCGATGCACTTGCCCGTATTATTGTCGATAGCCACGATGCTGGGCTCGTCCAACACGATCTGATCGTTCTGATAGATAACGGTGTTGGCGGTGCCGAGGTCAATGGCCAGCTCCTGATTCAGGAAAGAAAATGCCATAGCGTAACCGGTTTCTGATTGAATTACAAATGTAAATAAAAATCCGTAAATTTGTGGAAAGAATACATCTTTTATGCGCAGAAAAATCTACGGAATCTTCGTGGCCGGCGGCAGCGGCACCCGGATGGGCGGGGAGGTCCCCAAGCAGTTCCTGACGCTCGACGGACGCCCCATTCTCCAGCGCACCATCGAGTGCTTCCTGGAGGCTGAACCGGACCTCAAGGTCCTCACCGTCCTGCCCCGGGCCCATTTCCAGACCTGGAAGGACCTCTGCGCCGTCCATTCCTTCCATTGCCCGCAGACCCTGGTCGCGGGCGGCCTGACCCGTTTCCACTCCGTGCAGAACGCCCTCCGCAAGGTGCCGGACGGCGCCATCGTGGCCATCCACGACGGCGTGCGCCCGCTCATCAGCCCGGCCCTCGTCCGGCGGATGCTGGACCGGATGGAGCAGGACGGCTGCCGGGCCCTCCTGCCCGTCGTGCCCGTCGTGGACACGCTCCGCTCCACCGACCCCGCCACGCCCGACCCGGACCGCTCGAAGACCGTCGCGGTCCAGACGCCCCAGGTCTTCCGCTCGGAAGACATCAAGGACGCCTACACGCAGGCCTACGACCTCTCGTTCACGGACGACGCCTCCGTGGCCGTCCGGAAAGGAATACCGCTCACCCTGGAGGAGGGCGAGCGGTTCAATCTCAAAATCACGACTCCCGAGGACCTTGTCCTCGCAGAGGCCATCCTTACACGGCGGTAATCGCGTGGAAGCTGGTGCTCTTGTAATCCTTGACCCACACTTCGCGTTCGAAGGACTGGTCGAGGGAGATCATCGTGTCGGTCGACTGGATGTAGGGAATCCGCTGGATGGTGTTCAGCAGGATGCTCATCAGGTGCTCGTTGTCGAAGCAATACACCTTCAGGAAAAGGGCCGCCTTGCCGGTCACGAAGTGGCACTCCACGATCTCGGGAATGTGTTTCAGTGCGGCGACGACGTCCGGATACTTGTTGTCCTCGGACAGGTTCACGCTGATGAACGCGCAGACGTTGAGTCCGAGCGCGTTCGGCTTGACGACCATCCGCGAACCGGTGATGACACCGTTGCTCTCCATCTTGTGGACGCGCTGGTGGATGGCAGCTCCGGAAATGCCGCATTCGCGGGCAATCTCCAGGAACGGCATCCGGGCATTGTTGACCAGGTAGGAAAGGATTTTCCGGTCAATAGCATCAATCTGGTAGTTCGCCATAATTATGATCTTTTCTTGAATCGTCTGGTCTTGGGTGCGGCGTCGGCGGCCGGCGCTTCGGCGATGATCTTGCGGCAGTCCTCCTCGGTCAGCGCGGCGGCGTCCGTCCCGCGGGGGATGCGGTAGTTGCGGCCGTCAAACTTGATGTAGGGGCCGTAGCGGCCGTTGATCACGGAGATGCCCGCCGCCTCGAATTCGTGGATCGAAGGGCTCGCAGCGGCGCCCGAGAGGGCCTCCTGCACCAGCTTCACACACTCCTCCTGGCTGATCCGCAGGGGATCGGCGCCGCGCGGCAGGGAGATGTTCTTGTCACCGTATTTGATGTAGGGACCGAAGCGGCCCTTGAGGACCTGGATCTCCACGCCTTCGTAGGTCCCGACGCGGCGGGGGAATTCCAGGAGCTTGAGCGCCTCCTCGAGGGTCAGCGTCTCGATGAGCTGTCCCTTGGCGAGGCTGGCGGACTGGCGGTCGTCGCCCTCGCCCTTCTGGACGTAGGCGCCGAACTGCCCGAAGCGGGCGATGACGGTGCGGCCGTCGGCGGGATCCACGCCGATCACGCGCTCGACGTGGCTGTACTGCCCGTCGCTCATCGTCGTCTCCACCTTCTTGTGGAAGTCGCCGTAGAAGGAGGAGATCACTTCGTTCCAGACCAGCTTGCCTTCGGCGATGCTGTCGAAATCCTTCTCCACGTCGGCCGTGAAATCATAGTCCATGATGCGCGGGAAATTGTCCACGAGGTAGTCCGCGACCACCACGCCGATCTCCTGCGGGATCAGCTTGCCGCGCTCCGCACCCACCGACTCCGTCTTGGAGCTGGACACGACGGCGCCGTTCTTGAGCGCGTAGTTGGTCACCGAGACCTTGCGGCCGTCGACGTCGCCCTTGAAGATATAGCCGCGGCCCGTGGTCAGCGTGGAGATGGTCGGGGCGTAGGTGGACGGGCGGCCGATGCCGAGCTCCTCGAGCTTCTTGACGAGGGTGGCCTCGGAGTAGCGGGCCGGCGCCTGGGTGAACTTGCACTCGGCGGTGATGCCCTTCTCCGTGAGGGTGTCGCCGACGTTGACCGGCGGCAGGATCGTGGCGTTGTCCTCCTGGACGTCGTCGTCGCTGCCTTCCATATAGAGCTTGAGGAAGCCGTCGAAGAGGATTTCCGTGGCCTGGATGCCGAACTGCTCCGGGCGCTTGTCCGAGGACAGCTTGATGGAGGTGCCGAGGACCTTGGCCTCGGACATCTGGGAAGCGACGGTGCGCTTCCAGATCAGCTCGTAGAGCTTCTTCTCCTGGGCGGTGCCTTCGATCTCCGTGTTGGCGATGAAGGTCGGGCGGATGGCTTCGTGCGCCTCCTGGGCGCCCTTGGAGCGGGTCTTATACTGGCGCGGGTGGGAATACTCCGCGCCGAAATTGTCGAGGATATACTGCTTGGAGGTGCCGAGCGCCAGGGCGGACAGGTTGGTGGAGTCCGTACGCATGTAGGTGATCAGACCGCGCTCATAGAGGCCCTGCGCGAGGCGCATCGTCAGACTCACCGGGAAGCGGAGCTTGCGGGCGGCCTCCTGCTGCAGGGTGGAGGTGGTGAAGGGCGGAGCCGGGAAGCGGACGGCGTCCTTCTTCTCGACGGAAGCGACGCGGTACGTGGCCCCGATGCTGTCCTGCAGGAAGCGGCAGGCCTCGTCCTGGGTGGAGAAGCGGGTGTCGAGCAGGCCCTTGGCCTTGACGCCGCCGGCCACGAACTGGCCTTCCACCTTATAATAAGGTGCACTCTGGAATGCGATGATCTCCTTCTCGCGGTCCACGACCAGGCGCAGGGCGACGCTCTGCACGCGGCCGGCCGACAGTCCCCGCTGGATCTTGCGCCACAGGATCGGCGAGAGTTCGAAACCGACCAGGCGGTCCAGCACGCGGCGGGCCTGCTGGGCGTTGACCAGGTTGTCGTCGATGTCGCGCGGCGTCTCGATGGCGTGCAGGATGGCGTCTTTGGTGATCTCGTGGAAAACGATGCGGCGCGTGCGGCTGCGCTCGAGACCGAGCGTCTCGACCAGGTGCCAGGAAATGGCTTCTCCCTCACGGTCCTCATCGGAAGCCAGCCAGATGATCTCGGCCTGGGCGGCCGCCTTCTTCAGCTCCGCGACCACTTTCTTCTTCTCGGCAGGCACCACATATTCGGGTTTGAACCCTGCTGCAACGTCCACGCTGAGCTTCTTGTCCTGCAGGTCGCGGATGTGCCCGAAGCTGGACATGACCGTAAAATCTTTACCTAAATATTTCTGAATGGTCTTCGCTTTGGCCGGAGACTCGACGATGACTAAGTTCCCTCCCATTTTACTTCTCTTTTCTATTTCGGACTGCAAAGAAAATCAGAAACTCGGTAAAATTCAAAATTTAATCGTTAATTTTGCGCTCGTTAAGAAGGGGTCATAATATAATTATGACAAATTTTTTGCCGATGAAAGAGAACACCAAGAAGAAGATTGTCAAGTGGTTCTGGATCCTGGTTACGGCTCCTTTCGCCATTGTGCTCCTGCTGGTCCTGCTGGTAGGCATCTTCGCCAAGATTCCCTCCTTCGAGGAGCTCGAGCACCCCGACAACAAGCTCGCCACACAAGTGATCGCCGAGGACGGAGAGGTCCTCGCCACGTTCCATATCGAGAACCGTACCTACGTCAGCTATGAGGAGCTCTCCCCGCACCTCGTCCACGCTGCCGTGGCCACGGAAGACGCCCGCTTCTACAAGCATTCCGGCATCGATCTCAAGGGCCTGGCCCGCGTGCTCTTCAAGACCCTCCTGATGCGCGACTCCAGCCAGGGCGGCGGCAGCACCATCACCCAGCAGCTCGCCAAGACGCTCTATCCGCGCCGCGAGATCAGCAACAAGTTCCAGATGGTGGGCATCAAGCTCAAGGAATGGATCACCGCCGTCAAGATCGAGCGCGACTACACGAAGGAGGAGATCGTGGACATGTACCTCAACTCCATCTTCTTCGGCAGCAGCGCCTACGGCGTCAAGGCCGCCTCGGAGACGTATTTCGCCAAGGAGCCGGCCGACCTGACCGTCGAGGAGGCGGCCCTGCTCGTGGGCATGGTCAACAAACCCACGCGCTACAACCCCGTCCTCAACCCCGAGTATTCCCTGCAGCGCCGCAACTTCGTGATCGGCCAGATGGAGAAGAACGGCTACCTGACCAAGGCCGAGCGCGACTCGCTCCGCGAGCTCCCCATCAAGCTCGACTTCCAGGTGCAGGACCACAATGCCGGCCGCGCGCCTTATTTCCGCGACATGCTCCGCCGCGACATGCAGGCCCAGCGCCCCAAGCGCTCCGACTACCAGTGGCCGGAGGACTACGCACACGACTCCCTGCGCTGGCGCGACGACCCCATCTACGGATGGCTCAACAAGCACAAGAAGGCCGACGGCACCCAGTACGACCTGGACCGCGACGGCCTGCGCATCTATACCTCCATCCATTATAAGATGCAGCAGTATGCCGAAGAGGCCGTCGAGGAGCATCTGGGCAAGAACCTCCAGAAGGCCTTCGACCGCGAGCTCCGCGGCAAGCGCAACCGTCCGTTCGCCAACGACGTCACGGCCAAGACGGCCGAGACCCTGATGAACCAGGCCCGCCGCTGGAGCGACCGCTACCGCCTGCAGCACCGCGCCGGCAAGTCCGACGCCGAGATCTTCGCACAGTTCTCCAAGAAGGAGAAGATGCGCGTCTTCGCCTGGAACGCCAAGGGCTACGTCGACACGCTGATGACCCCCGACGACTCCATCCGCTACTACAAGGGCATCCTGCGCTGCGGCTTCATGGCCATCGAGCCCAACACCGGCTACATCCGCGCCTATGTCGGCGGTCCCAACTACCGCTACTTCAAATATGACAACGTCCGCCAGGGCAAGCGCCAGGTCGGATCGACCATCAAGCCCTACCTTTATACTTTGGCGATGCAGGAGGGCATGACCCCCTGCGACCGCGTCGTCCTGCTTCCGCAGTCGTTCATGCTGCCTGACGGCACCGTGTGGACGCCGCGGAGCACCGACAAGGAGGAGATGCTCGGCCAGACGGTCACGCTGCGCTGGGGCCTTGCCCACAGCTCCAACAACGTCTCGGCCTTCCTGATGAAGGAGCTCGGCCCGGCCGCGATGGTCCGAATGGTCCACCAGATGGGCGTCCAGACGCATCTGGACGAGGTCTATTCCCTGTGCGTAGGCGCTGCTGAGGTCCCCGTGTTCGACATGGTGGCCGCCTACAACACCTTCCCGTCCCACGGCACCTACATCACGCCGCAGTACGTCTACCGGATCACCGACAGCGACGGCCGCACGATCGATGAGTTCACCAACCAGAAGCGCGACGCCATCTCCGAGCAGACGGCCTACCTGATGGTTGAGCTGATGCGCGGCGTGGTCAACGAAGGCACCGGCAACCGCCTGCGTTCCGTCTATGGCCTGCGCGGCGAGATCGCCGGCAAGACCGGTACGACCAACGACAACTCCGACGGCTGGTTCATCGGCTACACACCCAACATCACCGCCGGCGTGTGGGTGGGCGGCGAGGACCGCAGCATCCGCTTCACCTCCACGGCCCTCGGCCAGGGCGCCAACGCCGCCCTCCCGATCTGGGGCATCTGGATGAAGAAATGCCTCGCCGACCCGAGCATCGGCTGGTCGATGGAGAACGACACCTTCCAGGTCCCGACCGGCGGCGCACTGCAGTTCAACTGCGCCACCGACGGCTCCTTCCTGGGCGGCTACGGAGACGACTATTCGGGTGCCGACGGCGCGTCGGGCGCCCGCAACGAAGAAGAAGAATATTATTTCAACTAGGATATGAGCAAGTACAAGACCATCGCCGTGATCTATGGCAGCGATTCCTCCGAGTGGGAGGTTTCCTGCCGGAGCGGCGAGTTCGTGGCCTCCCGCATCGACGGGAGCGAATACGACGTATACGAGATATTCGCCCGCTTCGGCAAGTGGCAGCTCGTCGCTGCCAAGAAGTGCAATTCGATGCGCGTCACCTTCCCCGAGGGTGCGCGTCCGGAAGTGGACAAGACGGACTTCTCCATCCAGGTCCTGGGCGAGCGCGTCAAGTTCGACTACGCCTACATCGTCCAGCACGGCGCGCCGGGTGAGACGGGCCAGTTCGAGGGCTACCTCGAGATGCTCGGCATCCCCTGCAGCACCTGCGATTCCAGCACCTGCGCGATCGTCTTCGACAAATACGCCTGCAAGTGCTACGTCCGCGCGCTGGGTCTCGCCAACTGCGCCCCCGACGTGTTCGTCCGCCACGGCATGGACGCCGCAGAGATCGACGCCAAGGTGCAGAAGGAGCTCAAGTTCCCGGTGTTCGTCAAGCCCACCCAGGGCGGGTCGAGCTTCGGCGTCACGCGCGTGACGCGCGCCGAAGACCTCCAGCCCGCCGTCCAGTTCGCTTTCAGCGAGAACCACACCGTGCTCATCGAGCAGGGCGTGACCGGGCGCGAACTGACCTGCGCGGCCTATTTCGACGGCGAGAAGGTCGCCACGCTGCCGCTGATCGAGATCGTCACGGACAACGAATATTTCGACTACGACGCCAAGTACAACGGCCACAGCCAGGAGCTCTGCCCCGCCCCCGTCTCCGACGAGGTGCGCGAGCTCGTGCAGCGCACCACCGCCGGGATCTACGCCCGCCTGGGTTGCCGCGGCGTGGTCCGGATGGACTACATCCTGGCCGACGACGGCCTCTACTTCCTGGAGATCAACCTCATCCCCGGCATGACGAGCGCTTCGCTCGTGCCGAAGATGGTGCGGGCCGCCGGGATGGACATGACCGCCTTCCTGACGACCATCATCGAGCATACCTAGTGCTGCTGGCCGACTTCATCCGTGACGGCGCCAGGCGCCTCGAAACCCTTTACCCTTCGCCGGAGGCGAGGGGTTTGGTTTTGATGCTCTGCGCCGAGAAGCTCGGCACCGCTTCCTACACCCACATCGTCGAGCCGCAGACGCGCATCCCCGACGACCGGCTCGCCGAGCTGGAGGAGGACCTGCGGCGGCTGGCCGGCGGCGAGCCCATCCAGTATGTGCTCGGCGTCGCCGAATTCTGCGGGCACCGCTTCGCCGTGGGGCCCGGCGTGCTGGTCCCGCGGCCCGAGACGGAGCTGCTGGTCGCCGACGCCGTCCGCCTGCTGCGGGAGATGGACCTCGACCGCGCGCCCCGGGTGCTGGACCTCTGCACCGGCTCGGGCTGCATCGCGTGGAGCATCGCCAAGGAGGTCCGCGACGCTGAAGTGGTCGGCGTGGACCTGTCGGAAACGGCCCTGGGCTACGCCCGCGGGCAGTTTCCGGGCGAGACCGGCCCGACGTTCCTGCGGGCCGACGTGCTGGACACGGAGCAGGATTTCCCCTACGGCCCCTTTGACCTGATCGTCAGCAATCCCCCTTACGTGCTGGAGCGCGAGCGGGCGCAGATGCGGCGCAACGTGCTGGAGCACGAGCCCGCGATGGCGCTCTTCGTGCCGGACGACGACCCGCTGCGCTTCTATCGCGCGGTGGCGCGCTGGGCGCAGCGTTTCCTGCGGCCCGGCGGGGCCGGCGTCGTCGAGATCAACGAGACGCTCGGCCCGGAGACGGCCGCCGTCTTCCGCGACGCGGGATTAAAAAACGTACAAAACGTCCCCGATTTCTACGAAAAAATACGATTCGTCCGGTTCTCGGACTGATCTGTACCCACGCGGCTGGCCGACACGGAGAATTAAACGTTTAATCTGTTGGTTAAACGGATAATTGTCCGTCACTTTGCAGCAGCGGAACGAAAACGTGAACGATCATAAAACATACGACTATGAGAATTTCAAAATCATCCAACCTGACGGGTCCGGTCCGGATCCTGGCGATGGGGCTGCTGGGGGCCCTGGCCGTCGCGGGATGCGACGGACGGGGGAAAAGCCTCGATCTCTCGGCGTCCGGCACCGGACTCTTTTCTCTGTCGGACGTGGCGCAGATGCTGTCCGACCTTCCTCTGCAACACGAACACCTCAACGAGGTATATGACGCGGTGAACGCCTCGTCGGGCCACGGCTACGACGAGGAGTACATGCTCAACGACCTCTTCACCGCGCCCGGCGCGGGCGTGGGCGACGCAGGGAAGCCCAGCAAGGCCGGCGGCTACCGGACGCCGCTGCGCGACCTGTTCGCCGACTACCTGGCGCAGAAATACGGCACCAAGGCGGGCGCGGCGGACGTCGAGCGCTACATCAACGCGCTCAGCGCCTCCGACATGCAGATCTACTGGCCCTATTCGGAGAACTGGGACGGCAAGACCTTCCCCATCGTGACCTTCGACCCGGGCTATGGCGCCGAGTCCAACTACGGCTACGCGGTCCGCATCGACGCGGACGGCGCGCACGTGGTGGATTCCGTCCTCGTGAACGAGCAGGTGGCGCAGGAGCGGCCGGTCTGGGTGATCAACCGCAACGACGACGCGGGATTCACCCCGCTGGAGCTCTTCGTGCAGGAGTTCCCGGCGGACGGGACGAAGGCCGGCAAGAAGGACGACGGGAAGACGGAGGGGAAAGAGTACATCTTCAGCATCCAGAGTTTCAAGACCCTGCGCAACTACGACAGCTGGTTCGGCGGCGCGTCCGAATTCTTCATCAAGACCGGCGCCGTGGACGGCTTCAAGGCCACCAAGGAAGAGGACCTCAGGAACTACTCGCCCAGCGTGACGGACCTGATGCTGGTCGTCCGGCGCCACCAGCTCGGCAAGAAGATCCCGTTCGACGCGGTCCTGCTGACCAATTTCACGGACCAGATGGAGAAGATCGCCTTCATGGTGGTCGAGGACGACGGCGGCACCACGACGAGCTGGAAGTGCAGCGCCGTGGTCAAGTACAACTCCAAATCCTACGGATTCGAGCTGGACATCCCCTACAAAGACAAGGACGACATCGTCTGGCGCGGACAGCTCACGCGCAACTTCTTCCAGGAGGTCCTTGACGCGGGTGGCGGCACCCTCACCGGCCGCTTCGGCGACGTGGAAATTACTTTTGGTCTGCAGTGACCGTCATCTCGCAGGCGGCGCAGTCGAAATGGAGCGCCAGGCGACGGCCGTTGTTGAGCAGGAAGAGCTCCTTCGGCGGCCTGGCGCCCTGGTATTTCGGGCAGAGGCCGAGCTCGTAGCGGACACAGTATTTGCTGCGCATGAGTTCAGATTCTTCGCTGCGCTCAGAATGACAAGAGGGACGGGACGGAGCGGCGGCGGGCCGGGGGCGGGGCGCGGCGGCTTTCGCCGGGAAGGCGTCCAGGTCCTCGGCGACCAGGCGGCGGATGCCGTTGATGGTCGAGGCACTGAGCAGCGGCAGGCGCCCGCCGGCCGTCTCGACCTGCAGCTCCGCGAGCGAGAAATGGTAGACGCCGCTGCGCTTGGAGAGCTGCTCGCGCAGCATCGCCTCCGCGCGCTCGCGGTTCTCGGCCGTCTCCACGTCCATGTGGAACGGGCTGAGGACCTCGCGCCCGTCCTGCGCGACGGCCCGGACTTCGAGCACATATTTGCCGTGGACGCGCACGAAAAGCTGCGCCGGGATCTCCCGGCGGCAGACCTGCGTCTCCAGCATCTTCTCGAAAGCGGTGTTGATGTTGCGGTAGAGGGTCATCCCCTCGCGCAGGTCGGGGACGTCCTTGCAGCTGACCTGCAGGCCCTCGCAGACGTCGCCGCGGAAGCCCGTGACGCCGTCGGCGGTGGCGATGGCGAAGCCGTCGCCGTTGTGCAGCGCGAGGTCGCGCCGCAGCGGCCGGACGTCGAAAGACATCGTCCGGCCCGGCTGGCGCCGGATGCGCTGCACCGTCCCCACGGCCTCGCCCATCGACTTGGGCGCGTCCATCGAGGACCACTGGCCCCGCTTGCCGTCCAGGAAAAGCTCGGTGTAGCCGCGGTTGAAGGTCTTGGCGGTGTCGGGCTCGAATCCGCCCGTCACCGTGCCGAAGGAGGCGCGGCAGTAGCGGTCGGGGTACTTCGCCACCAGCGCGTCCAGCGCCAGGGAATAATCCCGCACCACGTTCTTGACATAGGAAGCGTTCTTGAGCCGGCCCTCGATCTTGAAGGACATAACGCCGGCGTCGGCCAGTTCTTCGAGCCGGGCCTTGAGGTTGAAGTCCTTCAGCGAGAGGATGGCCTTGTTGCGAAGCAGCACCCGCCCGTCGCCGTCCACCAGGTCGTAGAGCGAGCGGCAGGCCTGGATGCATTCGCCGCGGTCGGCGCTGCGCCCGTCGATGTATTCCGAGAGGCGGCAGTCGCCGCTGTAGCAGA
>JAEEGK010006639.1_pt1 | contig 27793 bp, 16 predicted proteins | sample 8958771 | NCBI WGS metagenome assembly JAEEGK01 (sample SAMN16246547, study PRJNA631951) | gut metagenome | biome: gut microbiome; feature: rumen; material: SC-attached | host: Bos | place: Iran: Karaj | collected 2018-10 | reverse complement strand
TTTTTTTTTTTTTTTTATTTTTTTTAATTATTTAAATTTTTGAATATAATGAAAATATAATAAAAAAAAAATTAAATTAAAAAAAAGAATTATGAATAAAACAATATTAATAGTAGATAATGATGAAGAATGTAGAAAAAGATTAGAAATTTTGCAAAAAAGAATTATTTAAATTCAGATTCAGTTTCATCAGGTAAAGAAATAATAGAGAAAACAATATAATCCAAATTATAATTTAATATTAATAGATATAAATATATAGGAATTAATGGTTATGAAATTGTAAAACATTTAAGAGAAGAAAAAATGCAGGAAATAAATTAGATAAAACAGTTGTTATGAATTGAGGTAAAATATATATATTATTGTTTTTAGATGAATTAGAAGAAAGTGAATTTACTTTAAAAGGTTTTTCTCATTATATTCAAAAACCTGTTGGAAAGAAATCTTTTGATAAATTAATCACTGACTTTAATATATAAATTTTTTTTTGAAGATATGCGCGGTAAATTATCTTTTATTTAATAAGAATTTTATGATAATTTTTTTTTTAAAAAAACGAATTTTTTATTGTGAATGATTTTTTAATTTAATTTTTTTTGTATATTATATTTTTTATGAATAAATTTTATATAATAATAAAATTAATTTAAATTTTTCTTATTTTTTATTTAACATTTTTTTTAATTTTGATTGTAATTCAAATATTTCTTCATCTAAAGTATCAATTTCTTTTTTAATTTGTCTTGGTCTATTTTCTTGATAGTCATCATTATCATTTTCATCTTCAATAAATTTATTATCTTCGTTTTGAAGATTATATAAATTTCCTTTATCTAAATAAGATTCATTATTAAAATTATTATTATTTCCTTGATTAAAATTATTAATAGAATCATTTGTATTATTATTTTTTTCTAAATAATCATCTATATTTTCATTATTATTAATATTATTATAATTATTTTCTTTTCTAATTTCATCTCTATAAGTATCTTCAGTATATAATTTAGGATTTATTCCTAAACTTTTTAATAAACCTTCTAAATATTTTATTATTGCCTTTTTATATTTTAATTCATTTTCTACACTTAATATTTTTTCATTTAATATTTCATATCTAGATATTTTATCATTCATTTCTTGAAATTTAATTTTATAATTATTGTTTTCATTATCTAATAAATTTATTTTATTTTGTAATTCTTTTGATAATTTATTTGAATAATTATATTTTTGTTGAATTTCTTCTATTTGATTTTTACTTTCTATTAATTTCATTTCAAAATTTTTTTGAATGGTTTCAAAATTTCTTTTTAATTTCTCATTTTCATTATTTAATTCTATAATTTTATTATCATAATTATTTATAAAACTTTTATTATTAAATTGAATATTATCATCTTCAAAATCTAAATTAGTTATTTCAAAAACATTTTCATTTAACATTGGATTATAAATCATTTGGTTTAATTGAATAATTGTATTATTTATTTCATTAAAAATTTTAAATTGTTCTGTATTTTGATTTTTATTTATAGAAAATTTTTGACTTAAAACAGACAATTTTTTAGCATATTTTCTTATTAATTTAATAAATAAAGTTACTTTATCTTTTGTTTTAATTGATTTTTGTTTTAAAAATTCTACTTCATTTTTCAATGATAATAATTGTCTAAAAATAATATTAATATTTTATTCCTTACTCAGTAATATTATTATTTGAAGTATCATTTAAATCATTATCAGGGAATAATTGATTATTATAATTTGTATCCTCATTATAATTACTATAATTACTATTATAATCAATATTATCAAAATTTGTATTTTGAATGTTGTTTGATAAGTTTTTTTTTTCTGTTGAAAAATCAAAATTTGCATTTTCAAATCTTTGCATTACTAAAAATATAATATAATTTTATTTTATTTACAATCATTATATTCTATTGTTTTAGGCTTTTTAATTTGATATAACTGATTATAATTATTATTTATATTTCTTTTTTGTAACACTCCTATTTTTTTATTTAATATTTTTGGATTATTTGCACTTTTATTTCTTTCTTTTTGATTTTCTTTTCTTATTTGTTTTATTGTTGATGATAAATAAGAATATTTTTTAACTTTTTTATTTCCTAATTTTTTGTTACTGTAATCCATTTAAATTTTATTTAAAAAATAAAAAATTATTTTTTTCTATTTATTTATTAAAAATAATTGTTGTTAATAATAAAATGTCAAAATATAACAATATATAATTAAAGATATATGTCTATACTAAAAATGTTAAAAACTACATTTTGAATCTAAAATCAATTTTTTTGATTTAAAAATCTTATTTGAAATAAAAAATCATTAATCCAAATCTTGAATTGATAAATTTATAAATTCAAAAAGAAAACAAAGAAAACATATCCAAAATATTTTTTTATTTTTTCTAATAATTTTCAATGTGATATACACATTCAATTTTCTTTTTGAGAAATTTAATTTCATATTATTTAGATATTTATATAAAATTAAGTAAATTTCAAAAATAATTATAATAACCCAAGGCCATTTCATTATAGACAATTTTACCAATTTATTTTATTTTTTTCTTTAGGCATTAAATCATTTTTTAATTTATCAAAATTAATTTCCTCTTTATGATAGTCAGAAGAAGATTTTTGGGAATAATCATAAAAATCATTATTATAACAATCAAAAAAATCATCTTCTGAACAATATTGATTAAATAAATCTTCATATTCATGTTTATCATTTTTATTCCTTCCTCTTTTTTGCTTTAACAATTTATTTGAAGCTTTTTGATTAGATATATTATTATTAAATGATATTGATGAAATTGAAGTTGTATTTTGTGATTGAAAATCTATTATATTGTATTTTTGATAATAAATAAAACTCATTTTTTATTTATTTTAATAATATAAAATTATAAATCATCGAAGATTGAATTTTAAATAATAAATAAAAACGAAATCAAAAACCAAATAAAAAAAAAAAATAAAAAAAATAAAAAAAAAGTTAAAAAACTAAAATTTCTTTTAATTCCATATACAACTTATATAAAAACAACCATAAAAAAACAAAAAAAAAAATTACCCAGTATTATTATCTAACTTTAACTGTTTAACATAAGTTTGGACTTCTTCTTCAGATAAAAATTCTTTACTTTCAACATTTCCAAATACATAAGGATTAATTTCCCAATCTAAAGGATTAAAATATTGATAAAAATTTTCTCCTTTAGCTTCATCTTTATTAGGTTTAAACCAAATTTGACTATTAATATGATATCTCCAACCATTTTTACATAATTGTTCAGCAGCATATAATTGAAGAATATCTCTTGTCATATAATAAAATATATAAAATAATGTTTCATCTGAAAATTTTTGAAAATATTGGGGCTTTAAAAAAGAATCTGTGTTAATATTCATTTTTTTTTTTTCTACTAAATCATCATTAAAAAGTGATACTCTTGTTTTTAAATAATCTTTATAATCTGATTCGTTTTTAAACATTTCATTAAAGTTTACATAATAATTTCCAAATGTTATTGATTCTGTTTTGTTTAAACGGTTAAAAAAATTTTGTAATGTATATGCTTTCTCTTTTTGACTTTGACCTCCATATCCACTTGATGTACTTTTCATTGATTGTTGTCTTTCCATTTTTTTTTAAATATATAAATTTTTTTTAGATTTTTATAATTTTTTATTTTTAGTTTTCATTTATTTTTATTTTATTTTTTTTTGGAGTTTGAAATATGGATTATAATATTGAAAAATATTATATAAATATTTTGAAAGGAATATTTGTTTATAATGATGAAAAAAATATATTTTATCCTATTTTAAATAAAAATTTATATGATAATATTAAGTCTTTATTTATATATTTATCAAATGAAAACAATGAGAATATTGAGAAATGTTTGGAAATTATTTTTAATATATTTAAACAATCTTTAGATATTGCAATTATAATTTCAACATTTTCTTTTTGTGAAAATAAATTCAATTATAATTTCTTATTATTATTGATTGATTTATTTATGAAAACAGAAAAAAGTAATCTTCAAGAAATAATTACAAATCTATTTTCTTTTTTATTAAAAAATATAGAAATAAAAAGAAATATTTATGATTATCATTTAAATAACTTATTAAAAGAATATAAAAATTCAAAATTATCATCAGTTAGATTTATAAAATATATAAAATTCCTTTCAATATTATTTGGAGTGAACAATAATAATGAAACAATAGAACCAAGAAATTATTTTTATTTTAATAATAATGAAAAATCAGGAATTGAAATTCCTTTTGCTAATACTATAAATTTGTTATTAATTAATGGTTTTTCATTAAATATATTTTTTAATATTGAACAATTTAAGAATCAAAATTCAAAAATTATTGAAATTATAGCTTCAGATAATCAAAATATTATAATTTATTTGAATCAAAATAATGAATTAGAAATTACTGTTAATTCCATTTCAATTAAAAATCTTAATATACCTATTAAAAATGGGATTTGGAATCAATTAAAATTTTCATTATCAAATTCAAAAAAAAATAAAAACCCTGAAATTCATATATTACTTTGGGAAAATGATTTAGAGAAATATTCATATTATAAAAAAGAAATATTACAAAATATTAAATTTAATAATGATTGTGAGATATCATCAATAAAATTTTTTCAAAATTTTTTAGGTAAATTTACAACTATTATATTATATTCAATTGATAATTTATCAACAAATGAAGAAAATTATCCTTTAAAATATAAATATGGAATTTATAGTAAAGAACAATTTATTGAATTTGGAAAATATAATGAAAAAAAAAATATTTATCATCCTCCAATAACTTTTATAATAACACCAATATCTTTTAATTCATATAATAATCTAATAATTGATCCATTCACTAAAACGAAAGGAAAATTTATTAAAAATGAAAGTATAAATATTAATTTTAATGATGTTAAAATTTATCGTAATCCTTCTAAAAATATATATAAATTAGGAGGAATTAATATTTTTTTACCAATTTTTGAAATGATTTATAAAAGTTATCAAAAAGATAAAAATTGCTTTAAAGAAGTTATATTATTAATTAGTCATATATTTGATAAAAAAAATAAAAATGTTATTGATGCTTTAAAAACTTATTTTTTCCCTTTATTAAGTTTATTTTTAGAAAAGTTTGATGATTCATTATTTGATTATGTTATTATTGAAAAATTAATTGAAATTGGAAAAAATATTATTAATTTAAAACATGATTATATTGATTTTCCAAAAGAAGATTATTTCAATAAAATATTATTTAATATTAATCTTCTCATAAAATATCCTCCTTCTTTATTGAATAAATTTTGGGAATTAACTTTTAAGAATATACAAATCTTTAAAGATTTTTTTCCAAATTTAACTATTTTTTCTCATTTTTTAATTGATTATTATGAGTATAATATTTTAGATAAAAATCTTTATGAAATTTTAAAAATTATCATATCTTCAGAGAAAACAAAAGATTTGGATAGATGTAATTTAATGAAAATATGTTGTTTTGAAAATATATCAAATGATTTAATTATAAATATTATAGATTTCTTTATTTATTATTTTAAATCTGACTGTGAATCTAATCAAAAGCAAAGTTCATTAATTTATTTTTTAAAAAATAATTGTTTAAATCAATTAATTTTCATTTTGAGTAATGATGATTTATCAGTTAAAAAAAAAATTTTAGAATTAATGAATCAATTAAACGATTATTATTTTCAAATAAAAGAATATTTGAAAAATTACCAAAATAATAATAATAATAATAAATATAAAATTTTAGGAAAAAAAGAGTTTTTAGAATTAATAAAATATAATATTATAGTTAATGAAACAAATGAAAAAAATAAACTATTAAAATTAAATAATGAAAATAATAGAAATGACCAAAGAAGAGGAAGTGCACTTATAAATTTAGTAAATGTAAATTTAAAATTATCAAATATTTTCACAACAAAAAAAAGTTCATGCCAAAATATTGTTGAAAATAATACATATTCAGATAATCAATTAATAAAACAAAAATCAACAAAAAGTGAAAGTACACCTGAATTAGTAAAAATAAAGAAAACAGATTCAGATTTAAATAAAAATTCATATAATGAATTATTTCAATTAGGAAATTCAAATTTAAGTATTTATGATAATAAAGAAAAAATTTTTTCCGATTCTTCTTTTGAATCAAATGAAGAAAGTTCAAATAAATCTTCAATTTTTAATAATGAGAATGATGAAAAAAATTTCCTTTTAACTTCTAAAAATTCAAATGTTATTAATTTTGATTTTTCAAAGGAAAAAATAAATAATTATAATGAAAGTAGAATTAAAAAAAAAAAATCTTTTTCATCGAAAAATTTAAGTAAAATAATAATAAATGAAGAAGATAATACTAATGAAGAAAAAAAAGTTAAAAAAATGAAAAAAACAAAATCAAATATTTTAAGATTTAATTATTTTAATTTAGAAATTGATACTGAAAAAATTAATAAAGAATCAGAATTAAATTTAATTAATTTTAATCATAAAGTTAAATCTTTAGCTCAACATTGTGTTAATTATATAAATGGAATTGATACAAAAGAAGATTGTAACAAACAAACTTTTAATATTAATAATATTTCATCAATCAAAAAAAATCTAAATAAAGAATTATTTGATATTATTAAAGAAGATGAAAATGAAAATTGTGTTTCTTCAAGAAATGAAATTTCTAATAATTTAAGTAGTGAAAATAAAAATATGAAAAATATTAATTTTCAAAGTGATTTAAAAGTAAATGAAGATAATATTAATATTAATGAAGAAATTACTTTATCTCCTAAAAATTTAAATTTTAATGATTCAAATAATGAAGAAGATATTAAATATAATTTAGAAGACGCTCATTTGGAAATTTCAAATTTTATATGTGCATTATTACATCCAATTAAAAAAGATAATACTAATATTAATGAAATAAATCATTATATTTTAGATTTGATTATTATTCAATGTAAAAAATTAAAAAATTTAAAAATAATTTTAAATTCTTTAATATTTTTAACAATGAATAAGTTAAATGTGAAAACAAAAGAAAATTGGAAAAAAGACACAAGAATATATTATGAAAATAAAGAATTTTATAGATTTATAATTGATATAATGTTCACTTGTTATTTGGCAAATAACATTTCAAACTTTGAATTTAATTTGTTGGGTTTGGTTAAAAATGAAAGTAAAAAAGATTATTCAAAATGTTATTCAGAATGTTTAGATTTATTTATTGCAATTTATTTTAATAATTTAGATCAAAGTAAAAGTCCAAATGATATGATATCATATTTATTTACTTATTTATTAAATTTTCAAAATAATGAAACATATAATAAAAAAGAAAAATATAATGATTATATATATAAATTTCTTAGACAAATAATGACAAATATAATAAATGAATATTCTAAAATACTTGAAAATACATTTCCAATATTTAATAAAAAATCAAATCAAAATTTAAAATCAAATAAAGAAATTGAATGGAAGAATTTTTTTCATTTTATAAGTTTGTTTTTTGAATATTCAATGTTATTTAAAAACGCAAAAAATATAACCAATGTAAAATCAAAATTTTTAGAAATGAAAAATAATAATATTTCAAGTATTCCTATATATATAGTCAATGGTATTTTTTTGAATTCAAATGAAGAAAATATGATTTGGGCAGATTATAATAATTATAAAAAAATATTTTGTTTAATAAAAAAAATTTGGGATAAAGAAAAATTATTTGAATTATGTGGAATAAAAAAAGAAAAAGAAAATAATAATAATAACAATAACGTTTATTATTTATCAATGAATGAAATAAATAAACTAATAAATTATTTTATAGAATTAAATAATATAGAACAATTACAACCAGTCTTTGAACTTTTATTTTCTAGTTATACGTGCAATTTAAAAGATAAAGATGATAAAAATAATGAATATTTATTACCTTTAATAAATACTATTTCTATTCAAACTGTTTATTTAATTGAATTAATAAATGATTCTAATGAAGATTTCATATTTTGGTTAAATGAATATCAATTTTTTATTATTTTAATTTTATTTGCTTCTTGTTATTATAAATATAAAAAAAAAATTTTAGATAAATATGATTATTCAACTGTTTGTACTTATTTTTATTATAATTTGGCTTTTAATATTGGTTATATTTTCCTTTGCTTTTATAAAGAAAAAAAAACTGAAATTAAAAATTTATATCACATTATTATAAGAAATATTACTAGAATTTTTTCTAAAATTATTAAATTAACAGAAGAAAAAAATAATTTTTTAAGTTCTATTTTCTTTAAAAGGAAAATTGAGATCAATGAAAAATCAGCAATTATTTTATTAAATCATGATTATGTAATAAGAACAAATTTTAAAACTTTATCTGTTAAAGTTAATAATCTAAATTCAAAATTATTATTAAATCCTAATTTAAATGATAATTTACAATCAAAAGATATTGAAAAAAATTATAAAACAATATTTACAAAAACTGATTATAATTCAGAGAATTATATGAGTATAAATTACTTAGAAGAAAATAAAGAAAATATTAAATCTACATTATTAAATAATAAAAAAATATTAAAATATTCTAAAGTTTTATTTAATAGACAAATGTATTCTAATATTTATAATTATAGATTTTTATGTCAAAAAAAAATAAATACTATTTTTAATGAAGAAAATTATTTTAAATATTCCTCTACTTATGCAATGAATTATAAATTACTTTATGAAAATATTTTAATTGATAATTCAAATTTAAAAGCAAATAAATTAAATATAGAATATAATAATTTTATTGAAAAGTTAATTATTAAAAAAAGACTAAGAAAAATTAAAAAAGAACTTTTTTCTTGGAATAACACTTATAGTGATTATGAAGCATTTTATGTAAATTATAAAACTAAATTAAAATATAAATTATTATATCATTTATCGAAAGATTTGACAAATCCTCTTTTAATTCCTATTTTAGATTTAGAATATTATTTTCCAACTTTTTCAAAATATGATAAAAATAATATTTTCGAAAATAATTATCAAAATTTTTATAATATTGATTTAAAAATTTTTCCAAGGGAATTACCTTCTTTTTCAAAAAACGAAAAAGACCTTTTTGAATTTGATTGTTGTTATATTAAACAAACTCATCATATTAAAGGCAAAATTAAATATGATAATCTAATTGTATTCATTCCAAATTTAACTGATCAAGATATATTTAAAGATAAAGATGAAGAAGTAGTTCATGAAGGAAATAATTGTTTTGGTTCTATTTTTAAAACAAATAATAATTATAAAGATTTAGAATTTATCCTTCAAATATCTATTAAGAATATTATATTAATATTTAAAAGAAAATATTTTTACAGAGATAATTCATTAGAAATTTTCACTTCATCAAATAAATCATATTATTTTAGATTTAAATCTGAAATAAAAAGAGATAAATTTATAAAAAAATTAACAGAAAACAATTCTTTATTTTCAGAAATAAAAACATTAGAAAAGAAAATATTAGGTTATTATAATATAAATACAATATATAAAGATACATTATCAAGTATAGATAACATTTCAAAAAAATGGAAAAATTTCCAAATATCAAATTTAGAATATTTAATGTGGTTAAATATATATAGTAATAGATCATATAGAGATATACATCAATATCCAATTATGCCTTGGCCAATTACGATTTATTTATCTGAAATAAATGGATTTCCAAAACAACTTTTTGAAAATATTGAATCTAATGATATAAATAATTATTTAATTCAGAATTATAAAAGAGATTTTAATTTACCAATTGGTTTATTTACAATATCTGAGGATTCTATTAAAAGAAGAGAATTATATTTAGAAACGTTTAAAACAATGTTATTAGATTTAAATCAAGAAGAAAAATTAAATCTTAATTTAAATAAAATAGAAGATTCAGAAATAAATGAAAATCAAATAGATTCATTTAAAAAAAATTCATTCAAAACATATGGAATAGATTTAGAATTATTATATAAAAATAATAATATAGATTATGAGAAAATACCATATTATTTTGGAAGTCACTTTAGTAATTCATTATATACATCTCATTATTTAGTTAGAATATTTCCTTATAGTTTAATATCAATAGAAATACAAGTAAATAATTTTGATGCCCCTGATAGATTATTTATTAATTTAGGAAATACTTTTAATAGTGCTTCGACTGAAAAATGTGATTTAAGAGAATTAATTCCAGAATTTTTTTCTCTTCCTGAAATGTTTGAAAATATAAATAAATTAAATTTAGGTTATTTACAAAATTTTGAAGAAGAAATAAATGAAAAATACAGAGTTGAAAATGTAGATTTACCAAAATGGGCAAATAACAATAAAAATCTATTTGTTATGAAAATGAGAGAAATTTTAGAAAATGAAAAATTAGATATTAATAATTGGATTGATTTAATTTTTGGAATTAATCAAAGAGGAAAAAATGCTTTAAAAAAAGGAAATATATATTATTGTTATTGTTATGATGGAGTTATGGGACCTAGAATAGATTTATTGAAAAAAAATAATCAATATTCAGAAATATATTGTATTTTAAGTTTATATGAAATAGGAGTTCATCCTATTAAAATTTTAAAAGAAGAAAAAAAAAGAATTGAAAGAAAAAAAAATAAAAAAATTGAACAACAATTTAACTTTATTTGTTATTCTCTTAATGATGGTATTAATAAATATTACACAAAAAATCCTGTTTTTATTTCTTTATTCAATGATAAAAATAATAATTTAGGAATTGAAAGTTTATTAATTCTATTAGACGATTTTGAAAAAATAAAAATAAATTTTAAAGACTATAATAATTGTGAAATAAAATCATTATCAAATATATTTAATAACTCAACTAAAAAATATTTATATAAAAAACTAATAATATCATCATATAGAAATAATTTATTTTTTTTAATAACAGGATTTATAAATGGAAATATAATATTTTTAAAATTGAATGAAAATAATTATAAAGAAACAGAAAAAGATATAGAAATAAGAACAAGTAATCCAATAATATCAAAAAGAGATAATAGTATAATAACATGTTTAAATATAGATAATGATGAAGAATTTATTTATGTAGGAACTGAAAAAGGAAGTATAATAATATATAAAATAATTTATCCAAAAATAAGTTTTTTTTCAATGAAAAATAATCACAGTGAACAAATTAATTATATTAATTCTAATGTAAGATTAAATATGTTTATTGATTGTTCTTATGATGGTTTTATTCATATTTATATTATGCCAAAAGTTCAATTAGTTAAATCTGTTTATTATAAATTTAACAATTGTTTTATTGATTATGTTTTTTTATCTTCTTCTCCTCTTCCTTCTTTTGTTTTACATAATAATAAAAATCAATTTATTTGTTATTCTATTAATTGTGATAAAATAAATGAGGTTAATGAATGTTTTATTCAACATAATAATAATATGATTTCTCCTATTGTTTTTAATGGAAATGATTTCTTTGATTATTTAATTTATGGTACTGGGAATAATTATATATTAATCAGAAAATTTCCTTTTATGAGTATAATTAAACAAATCCAATTAGAACAAAATGAATTAATAAATAATTCTTTATTTTTTGGGAATGTTAAGTTTAAAACAATTAAATTTATTCAAATTTCTAAAAATAAATTATTTGTATATGTTATTTTTGATAATTCTAATAAAATAAATGTTATTCCATTAAATTTAGAATAAAAGTACAATATTATGAATATTAATATGTGTTAATATATATAATAATTTCTGAATAACTTTTTTATATAATTTTTTAACAAAAATATTATATAATTTATTTGTTCCAAATATTTTTAATTTTTTTTAAAATAATTCATAAAATAATTTATCAATAAATATTTAACAAATAAAAAGTAGTAATTTTTTATAATTTCAAAGGAAAAATTTGGAATTTAAAAGAAATAAGATTTGTACTTAATAATAGAGAAAAAGAATTCCTACTTTAAATTAATCAAATTAAATAATTATAATCTATAAACAAATAAAATAGTTTTAAATAGATCAAATCATTAAAGATATAAATTAATAAAGCTAAATACTTTAACAATTATAATCTTTATTATTAAAATATTCAAATTAGGTAATTTTTAATATTTTTCTGAAATATTTTTTATAAATAATTAACAATAAATATACTTTTAATTAAGATTAAAAAATTTATTCCTAAGGTTTCAAGTTTTTATATTTTAAATTAAATAACATATTTTTTTTAAAAACATAACTTCCTCATATATTAATATGTAAGGATTTTATTAACATTTCCATTATTATTTTTTAATAATTGAGGACTATAATCATATTCATCCTCTAATTCATTAGCTCTAATTTTTCTTTTAGTAAAAGGCATATAATATTTAACAAATATTATGGTAGCTAAGAGCGCAATAGAAAGAATAATAACAAAAATCCAAGCAAGAGAAAATTTAGAAGAATATTTTACTTTAGGATATAAACCAAAAATTTTTCTATCTCTATCAAAAAATACTAAATATTTTTTAAAGAAAGGTTTACCAAAAATCCATCTAGAAACTCCATTTTTAGAAGTAACTAGAAAATAATATTTTCCTTTAAATTTATAAAATAATTCTTTATAACCTAAAGAAATGTTGTGGTTTAATTCATCTTTAATAAAAACAACTTCAGGAAATTTTTTTAAATTTATACTTGTATCACAAACAATATAATAATATTGCCAATAACCAAAATTTTTTTGTTTACATACTCCTTTATTCAAATAATCTTGAAAATAACTATCATTAATTGTTTTATAATAGTCAAAAGAACTTTCAATAATACCATATTCATAAAGAAAAGAGATGTAATGTTCTCTTTCATCTATATATTTATCATTAACTTTAATATTTCTATAAAAAATATTCCATTGATTAGGTTCTTCAGGAATTCCAATTTTAGAATAAATAAAATCATCTTCAATATAATTTTTATCATAGTTATGTAAATAATTTCCAAAAATAAAATTTCCACTATCTTCATCAGTATAATGAATAGCAAAAGGATAATTTTCAATAACATCTTTACTTTTTAATTGATTAATAAAACTAGAAGTATAAGGCATTGAATGATGTGAAGAAGATAATTTTAAACCAATTTCTCCTGAAAAATTTTGTGTTTGATAAGTTAAATTTAAAGCTAAAACAAAAGTAAAATTTTTCATTTTTTTTTGATCTTTACCAAAATCTAAACTATCATTTGATAATATTCCTTCTGTAAAATCATATGAGTCATACATACCTTTATGTCCATTTATCATTTTAAATGAAAGAGATTTTTTTTCATCAAATTTTATTATATTTTTATCATATTGAATTGAAGTTAAAAAAGTTGGAAATTCATTTAATTTTAATATCATTGGAATTTCTTGAATTGGCTCTCCAACATAAAATGGAACTTGTAAATAATTTTTAGTTAATTCTTCCATTATATTTTCTTCTGTTAATTTTGTGTAAAATATTCTTTTAAATGGAATAATTATTACTGGTTTTATATCTTTTATAATATTTAAAAGAAATATAAGAATAATTGAAAATTTCATTTGCTTTTAAATAAGAATAAAAATATATTTTTTATTATTATTTTTATTTCATTATTGTTTTCATATTAATATAAAAACGTTAAATTTTTTTCTTAATGAAAATAAAAGAATAAATTTATAATTTAAAATGGGAAATGATTGTAATTGTTATAAAGGAGGAGATTCAGGGAATTTGAATTTTAAAGAGAAATGGGATGACATTACTCATCCTAATGAAACAAAAGGAGAAAAATTTGTTAGAAAAGCTGGTGAAATGGTAGATGATCTTAAAGATAAAGCAGTTGATGCTTATAAAGAAGTTAAAGATAAAATCACTTAATAAAATATATAAATGACTGTTTATATATTTTAAATTTAGAAATTTTAAATAAACATTTTATTTAACTATAATTTTTTTTAGAATTGTGTTTTAAATTTTTATTTAAAGAAATAATTATAATTAAAAAAAAAAATATTTGAATAAAAAAAATATAATATAAAATTATATCTTTTTAAATGGATATATATAATTTCTATTCAATCTCATATTCTCATATATTGGATTTGATTTAATATTTTCATTAAATATATTTAATGTTGATATTTTATTAGTATAATTTATTTTTTTATTACATGCATTGTAATTGCTAAAATCAAAAGATATATTCTTTTTATTATTTTTTTTTATATTATATGATGAAATACTTTTTTTGCATTCATCTTTAAAAGAATTTCTGATATTATTACTGATAAAAAAAGAATTATCTTTATTTAATATTTTATTTTTTAATTTTTTTTTTTTTGAAAAATATGGATAAAAAATTATCTTTTTTTTGAAACTTTTTTCTTTAGAATTATTCTCAGAAAAAAAATTATATAAATTATTTTGATGTATTTTTGTAACATTTAATGAATTATTTCTTTTATTCATTTTTGAAATTTTTTTAGTATCTTTATCATTTAATATTAAATTTTTAACGTCTTTAATTAGAAAATCTTTTCTTAATGAATAATTATTTTTAAATGAATAATCAGGTTTTAAAAATGATTTTCCAAAATTTTGACAATCATTATTTAAATTTATTGATGAAGAAAGATTTTTTTGAAGATTATTTAATTTTAAACTTCTTGGATTTCTTTTATATGATTTTTCTCTTAATTTTTTTATTTGTGTTTTTTTTTTATAAGATAAATCATTCATTAAATTATCAATTTCTGATTCTAATTTTGCTTTTTTATTTGTTATTATTTTTGAAGATAATAAAAACTAAAAATTTAAAAAGTAAATAATACACTTGAAGAAGAATTTATTAAATTCATAATAATTTATAATTTATTTTTTTGAAAAAATTATATTTTTTTAATCTATATATATAATATATATTAAAAAATTAAACTTTTTTATATTTCATTTATTATTTTTTTTGAAGTTAATGGTCTTATTTGTTCAAGACTATTTATTGTAATTATTTTTTTATTTCTTATTTTTTTTAATTTAATATTTACATTATCTTCATAAGTCAAATTTAATTGAGTTTGATTTTTATATTTTTGTGATTTTTTTTTTCCATTTAATATACTATCTATTAAAAATAAATTATTTTCTTTTTTCATTAAACTAAAACATTTTTTTATTTGTTCTCTTTTTTTCATATCATTACTAAAATATTGGATTTTATATTTATTATTAAAATTTGATTTTGTTTGTGTAAATAAACTTCCCATTAAAGATTTATCATCACTCACAATTTTTTTAGTTCCATTTTTTCTAAAACGTAAAAAATTATGTTTAACTGAAACATAATTATTATTTATTTTTTGAGGCTTTAAAGTAAAATGCGATTTAATAAATTTATTATTTATATATTTTGATTGATTACTTGAAGTAGTATTATTAAATGATCGTTCAAAATTATTTTGAAATTGACTACCATATTGATTTTGAGAAGTTAAATTTAAATTTTTTTTATTTCTTATAAAATTTTTTGATTTATTTTTAATTTTATTATTTGAAAATACAGTGAAAATAAATTGTGAATTTCTTGAAGTACTTATAGGAGAATATTCAAAATATTTTTTTTTATTATTTAAAACTTTAAATGAATTAATTTTTTCTTTATTATGTAAAATATCTTCATATAAACTTTCATTATTTGAAATTCCAATTCTTTGAGTATTAAATTCTTTATTTATAAAATCTTTATTTTTTATAATTTTATTATTATTATAATCCTTAAAAGGTGAAAGAAGTGATTTTTTGTTAAATTTAAAAATTTCATTTTCTTCTTCATCATTAGTTCCTGTTCCAATACTTTTACTTAATACTTTTTCTCTCAAATTATATTTCTTATTTTTATAATTATTCAATGAAATAGAAACTTTTGGAAGAGACATAATAATAAAAATATTATATTTTATAAAATTAAAAAATTAATACTTTAAAAAAATAAAATTTGTTTAATAAAAGTAATTTATTTTTATCACAACTAAATAAGTAAAAAAATAAATTTAATCTTTATTAATATAGAATATATATTAAATCAAAAAAAAAAAATTGAATAAAATTTTATACTTCCTTTATTTTCTATTTATTTTAATAATTAGATTTATTTATAATTTAAAAATTCAATTAAATTAAATGGGGCAAAAAAATTTAAGATCAAAAGAAAGTTATTTAATGGATAAATTTTTATTAGAAGCATTTGATAATATTGATTTAACTTTTCATCATAGTGATATAACAAAAATGAAAATAAGATTTAAAGACGCTGAAAATTATTTTGGAATAAAATTTAATTACTTTATTTTTTTTAACAATTATCTTTTTCATAAACAATTACCAAAAGTTTATAACAATTATATGAAAAAAGTAGAAGATTTTTCAAAAGAATTAGAAAATAATAAAAATAATTATATAGTAGATAATAAAAAAAAAGTAAAAAATTTTGACAAAGAAATATTTTATGTTTTTGTTGATTTTGATGATGAAACTGATGCAGTTGATAAAGGATATGATTTTGAATTTGATTCTTTATTTTCTATAATTTTTGAAAAATTAGAAATTGATAATTTAACTTGTTTTTCTTTTGTTAATTGTGAAACTAAATCTTATATTTATCTTTTTATTAATCAATTTTATGAATCTATTTATTTACATAAAACAAATAGAAGATTTGATGCTTTATATTTTTTATTACCTAATACTGATTTTTTTATAAAAAATGAAAATTATGTTATTTATATAGGAAATAAATCTAAAGAATTAAAAAAAAATAAAAATGATTTTTCTCCTTTGTTTTTCACTTCTTTATATTTTAAAGAATTAGTTAATATTAGTTATCCTTTTTCAAAATCAAATAATAAAATATATGATTTTTTGGGTGGGTTAAATTATTCTCCTTCTTTTATTAATTTAGCTTTTTATTTAAATTTATATTATAATGATATTATGCATTTTTATGATGATTATAGTAGATTTATTAATATTCATAATGAAATATCTAATAAATGTGATATTATTTATTTATATTGTTATTTAGAACCTTTAAAAAATATTAATTCGAATTCAAATTTTGAATGTCTTTTCAAAAAAATAATTATAAACAATGAAAAATCAAAATTTAAAAATTCAAAATTAGTTATTAAAATTCTTAATCTAGTTTACATATTAAAAAATACAGATAGAAGAAAATCTGATTTATATGAAAATTATTCTTCATTAAAAAGTAGAAATTTATTTACAAAATATTATAAATTTGATTTAAAAGATAAAGATGATCAAAATTTAGTGTCATTAACAACAAAAAATTTATCAAAGTCAAAAAAAAAAAATAATTTATTACAACTTGATAAACTTATTCATATGATGTTAAATTTATCTTTTTCAAATATCAGTGAAAAAAAAAAAGATTTATTAATAGAATATATAGAAATAAATAATATTTTCAAACCTTCTCAAAATAATTCAATAAAAAATAAATTTGTAAGATTTGCTTCTGATTTTAATGAACCTGTATTTTTTACAAATAATTTAGAAGATGAAGGAGCTGAATCTAATGAATTAAAAGCAAAAACAATTTATAAATATTCTAAAGAAACTTTAATTTATCATTATTTTATTTCAAACAATGAAATTTTAAAAATTAAAATTAATATTATTGGTTCTATTAATAAATTTAAAAATGGATTTAATTTGTCTAAAAATAATAATTTAAAAGAAAATCATGATATAAAAAATTTTTATAAGTATTTATTTGAATTTCTTTTCTCGAATAAAAATAGATATTTTTATTGTAAATGGAAAAATTCATCTGATTTATCTTCAAATCAAGTGGAATTTGAAAAAAATTTTTTTTTTAATTAATTATTTTTTACATAAATATTATATTTTTATGATTAAATTAAATCTTAATTTAAAAAGATTAAAAAAAAAATCCTAAGATTTTTCTTGAATAAAAAATGTAAAAAAATTAATTTATAAAAGTAAAAAAACATAATTAAAAAAATATAAATTCCATAAAAAAATAAAGTAATAATTATTTCACATCCATTTTCATCAAAAAAAATATAATATCCAAAAAAAATGTAAAAAAAAATAAAAATTTTTTATAAAAAAATGAACGTAAAAAATAATCAATTGAAAGATAAAAAGCAAAACGATCAAACAAAAGAATTAGAAAATCAAATAGAAACAATGCTTGATGATATAATGAAAGAAGAAGAAGATGAAAATCAAATAAATTTTGAATTAGAAGATGAAGAAAATTCTTCTGAAAATGAAGAAAATAATTTAATGATATGTATGCCTGAAGAAAGTGAAAAAAATTTTTCTTATTTATTTAATATGAGTCAAAGTGATATTGAACTTAATAATTATAATAACAATAAATATAATATTTTCCCTATTCATAGAAATGAAAAAAAATATTCAACTGTGAGTTTTCAAGGAGAAGATAATTTAGATGATAATTTTAATTATAATAATAAGAGTAATTTAAACTTCTTTTCTCCTAATTATCCTTATAGGAATTCAAATGTTCATAATTTTAATTTTCAAAATCAAAAATATTCTTTTTTTAATAATAATAATAATAATTTAATAAATCAAAAAAGTTCTTTTTCTACTAATTATAGTACTTTTTCAAGAAATGATTTAAGAAGAAAAACATATGAAAGTAATAATGATGAAGTTTTAGAAAATAATTTTAATGTAAATTTAAATTTAAATCCTAACAACAGTATGTACAGTGAAATTCAAACTTATAATAATAATATAAATAATAATAATTCAAATAATATTAATCAAAATAATTTATTTTTATTAAATAATCAAAATGTAAATTTAGGAATGAATAATAATTCATTTTTATTAATGAATAATAATCAACTTTTAAAACAAGAGAATAATAATAATTCAAATAATAGTTTACTTAATATTAGTTCAAGATTTATTAATCAAAATGATTTTAATATAAATAATAATAATAATAATAATAGTCAATTTCATAAAAAATTTTTAACAACATCAATTCCACAAGGTTCAAATATACAAATAGAAATATTATTATATGAATTAAATTTATCTTTAACAAAAAATGAAAAAATTGATCATTTCATTTTTAATAAATTACAACATAATTTTGTAAATATAATAAAAACTCATAGAGGAAGTAGGATATTTCAAAATTATTTAAAAAATACTCATTCAGATATTATTCATCAAATATTTCAAGAAATAAATCCTTCATTAAAAGAATTAATAATAGATCCATATGCAAATTATTTTTGTAAAAGATTTTTTAATTTTTTAAATCAAAAAGATAAAATAGATTTTCTTTTATCAATAAGTAATTCATTAACAAAACTTTCAATCAATAATATTGGAACTTATCCTATTCAAGGAATAATAGAACAAATTGGTTCTAAAAATGAAAAGAAAATTATTATTAATGGAATAAAAGATTCTATTAATGAATTATGTTTTGATACTTATGGAACTCATGTTTTAGAAAAAATAATTTCTTGTTTTGAAGAAGAATTCACTGGTTTTATATTTGATTTTGTAGAAAAAAATTTTTTAAATTTATCAAATCATATTAATGGAATTTGTATTGTTAAAAAAATATTAAGTTTAACTTATAAAAAAGATATTCATGATAAATTAAAAAAAATAATTAAAGAAAATGCTTTTAATTTAATTCAACATTCTTATGGTAATTATGTTATTCAAGTAATAATTGAAACTTGGGATTTGAATGAAATAATGGAAATTTTATCTATTTTTAAAAATAAATATACTATATTATCAATGTCAAAATATTCTTCTAATGTTGTTGAAAGATGTATTGAAAAAAATAATATGATCTTAAAAGACTATATAAACGAAATTTGTGATAATGGAAGAATTGCAGAAATTATGAAAAATAATTTTGGGAATTATGTCATTCAAAAAGCTTTAAAAATATCTTTAAATGAAGATAAGAAAAAATTAGCTTTTGAAGTTGAAAGAAATATTTTTAAATTAAATGATAAAAAATTAATTTTAAAATGGAAAAGTATTGTATATCCTCATCTTGAAAATAAAAATTCTATTATTAATTAAATAATAGAAATTAAGTATTTGAAAATTTGAGTTTGTTATTTATAATTATAATTATTGTCTTACCTATATATATTATTAAAAAGTAAAGAAAAAAAATAATGCCATTTATTTGTTTATATTATTTTTGTATTAGTTTATCCTGATTGATTATAATATTTAAAGATTTGAATTGCTATATATTGAAAATGTTTTTAAAAATAGTAGAAAATAAATGAAATATTTTCTGCTTGTATATAGGTTTATTTTAATATAAATGTTCTCTATAAATGAATAATAAATATTAAAAAAACAATTTAATTATTTTAAATTATTAAAAATATTATAAAATAAGATTTTATTATATTTATTCCCTAAAATATATATAAAAAAGTATATTTAAAATTTTTAATTATAAAACTTTTATTTCTTTATAATTGATGATAAATTAGTTGAAAAATTAAATTGTGTTTTTCCTAAACAAATATTTCTATTTTTATTTATTTCATTTTTCATTTTATTAGAAAAATTTTCTCCAAGGAAAAAATTTTTTTCAGCTGAATTAAAACTTTCAAAAAATATTTTTTTCTTAATTTTAATAAGACCTTTATTATTATTGTCATTATTAATTAAATCAGGAGCAGAAGAATAACCTTGTAAATTACTTTCTGAATTAATATTTTTATTTCTTTTAATCAATTTTTTTTTTTCATATGAAAAACAATTTTTACTTTTATTAATTTTTTCAACAGAACTTCCATAATCAACTGTGGAAAATTCAGAATGAAAATTTCTTTTTTTAATATTATTTTTTAAAGAAACTAAATTTAAATTAAAATTATTATTATGATTATTAGAAATTGAAGTAAATAAATGTAAATTATCATTTGATTGAAATTTATTTTTATATAAACTTTTAAATGGTTTTTGTATTTTTTGTTTGAAGATAATTTCATTAATTTGTTTCTGTCCAAAAATTCTTTTTTCTGTTTCTTTTGATAAAGTATTTAATTTTGGAAATTTATGAAAATGAATATCTTCATCTAATATATTATCTATATCTTTACTCCATCCTCTTAATTTAATTGTTGATATTTGTTTATTTTTACTTTCTTCATCTAATTTATCTATATTATTTTCTAATATTAAATTATATTTTTTTTCAAAATTATTTTCTATTATATTTACTTGGTTTTTAACTGAGTTTTTTAATAAATTTATTAATATTATTTTTTTATCTAAAAGTAAATTTTCAAATGAAATTCTTGCTTTATTTTCTAATTTAAAATTTAATAATTCTAATAAATATATTATTTTTATTTTTTCAACGTAACCAACAGAAGAAACACATTTAACAGAACAAAATCTTTTTTTTAATTCCATTGTTTCTTCTAAACCAATAATATCTTTATAATCTATTTTCTTAATATTAACTTTAAATAAATTTTCAGGGTCATTTAATTCATCTTCTTCACTTTTAATATCAAAAACATTATCTCCAAAATTTTTTTGTTTTTTCAATCTATTTATTTTTCTTTTAACTAAAGAAGGACAAGGAATAATATTTTTTTTTATTTTTTCAAGCATATCAAATAAATCACTTTCTTTTTGTGGATTATATTCTTCTAATTTTTTAAATAAATTATTTTCAGAATTAATAATATATTTATAAAAAAGATGTAACCAAGCAAAAGATAAATAAGAATACATTTCAAAAGTACCTTCTTTAATAAAATATATAGAATCAGAATCTTCATTTTGTTTATAAAGAAATTCTCCTTTAACAAATCTTAAATGTTGAAAGCAATTAATAATATCTAAAACATTAGAATTAGAAAAATTAGAAAAGAAAGGATAATTATTTTTAAATTTATATATTTCTTTCTCTAATCTTTTTTCTTCTAATCTTCTAATAACATTATTATAATCGAATTTTTCAATAGATAATAAAGAAGAATGTTTAATTGAAATAACAGTAGCATTTCTTTTTGTTTTTTTAATTAAAGCTATTTCTCCGAAAGAAAAACCATTTGAAAATTCACCTAATTTTTCATCTTCTTCAATAATAAAAGTTAATTTTTTTCTCATATAATATGAATCTTCAGGAGTTAAAGATAAGATATTTAAATCTAAATTTAAATGTTTATTTTTCTCCATTATTCTTTTCATTTTATATATTTTATTCATTTTCTTTAAATATAGCATATAAGAATAAAATTCATTTAAAGACATTATTTTTTCTATATATATTGGCTTATATACTCCAACTAAACCATTAAAAACTATATAAAATTTATCTCCTGGTTCACCGTAATTTATTATTGTTTCTTTTGGAGAAAAAGTTTCATAATTTATAAATTTACATATTTTTTCTAATTTTGAAGGTTCTGATTCTTTTAACCTTTTAAAATAATCATATTTTTGACTAAGATATTCTCCTAATATTTTATTTTCTAATATATTTCTTGTACTTCTTGGCTTTATTAATATTTGTAATATATGTTCTGTTGATATTTCTCTTTGTTTTTCTATTGTACTCTTTCGAGATTTTATATTCTTCTTTTTTTTCATTGGAAGACCTAAATTTCGGAATATTTCTGATTTTTGATTTAAAAATGTTGAATCTCTTGACATTAATTTTGGAGTATTTTTTGTCTCTTCATCCATTTTTTTTTTGTTTTTTTTTTTTAAATTTTTTTTTGTTTTTTTTTTTTATTTTTTTATATGGAAATTTTACAGAAATAAATCTTAATTTTTTAGTAATTTTATTAAATTTAAATTCAATTAATTAATAATAAATAAAAATTAAATTTAAATAAATTTAAATTTTATTTTACTTAAATGTCATTGTTTTATGATGAACAAATTAATAATCAAAAATATCTTCAAAATCAATATAAATTATCTCAAACTCAGAAAAAAATAATTCCGAATTTTAATTTTGACAAATTTAAATATAAAACACCAAAAACAAACCAATTTGAAAAAATAAAAAATAAATTAATAATAACAGGAGATAGATTTATCCCATTAAAAAATGATAAAGAAAATTTCCAAAATTTTTTATTAAAAACATCAAAAAATGATTCTAAAAATATAATAAATGAATTAGAATATTGTTGTCCTCAAAAAACAAAAGAAACATTAAATTATTCAAATTTAATATTAAATTCCTTATTAATAAATTGTGAAGATTATTCAATAAATAAAATAAACACATCAATAAATGATACAATAAATATAAACAAATCAATATTATCATTTACTCAAAAAAATAAGAGTATTCATAGTAGACCATATATAAATTCAATTCAATCATTTTTTCAAAACGAAAATTTTTTACTGAAAAAAACTCAAAAAAGAATAATATCAAATAAACCAGAACATATATTAGATGCTCCTAATTTAATAGATGATTATTATATAAATATATTAGATTGGGGATCAAAAAATATAATATCAATAGCATTAAGAAATGAAGTATATTTATTAAATACAGAAACACATCAAACTAAATTATTAATGTCTCTTCCAGAAAATAATTTAATAACAAGTTTATCATTTATAAATTCTGGTAATGTTTTATCAATAGGAACTGATTATGGAGAAATTCAATTATATGATATAATTAAATTAGAAAAAATAAGAACAATGTCAAGTAATTATGGTAGAATATCTACTTTAGAATGGAATAATTATATTTTAAGTTCAGGAGGTAAAGATGAAAAAATAATTAATCATGATGTTAGAAAAAAAAAACATATTATATCACAATTAAAAGGTCATTCTGGTGAAATATGTAGTTTAAAATATAATAATGATGGTATATTACTTGCAAGTGGAGGAAATGATAATTTATGTTTAATTTGGGATGTTAGAAATATTTATTGTAAATTAAATAATATTTCTAATTATAATGATATTTATGATCATAAACCTTTAATTACTTTAAATTTTCATAAAGCTGCTGTTAAAGCTATTTCTTGGTGTCCTTGGTTAAAAAATATTATTGCAACTGGAGGAGGAAATAAAGATAAAAGTATTAAATTATATAATGTTGATAATAATATTATGGTAAATAATATTAATACTGGAAGTCAAGTTTGTTGTTTATTATGGAATAAAAGAGAAAAAGAATTAATTAGTAGTCATGGATTTAATAAAAATCAAATTTGTATTTGGAATTATCCTAAAATGAAAAAAATTATTGAGTTAAAAGGACATATGAAAAGAGTTAATTATATGGCAATGTCACCTGATGAAAATTATATTGTTTCTGCTTCTGGAGATGAAACTTTAAGAATATGGAAAATAAATGAAAAAATAAATGAAATAAGTAAAGATTATGAAGATGATTTAAGTAATTTATGTAATATAAGATAAAGAACAAAATAATGAAATATAAAGAAAGATTTAAAAAAATTTTATATTAATTATTAAATAATTTTAAATAAATAAATAAATAATTTAAAAATTTAATAAAATAATATTTTTAAAATGAGTAAAAATGCAAGTATTGAAAGTAGAGGGATGTATGGTTTTGATCCAACTGGCTTAGAAAGAGCTGCTAAAGCAGTTTCTATTTTAGATAAATCTCCCAATGCACAAAAAGCTTTTGAATTAGCTGTTAAAGAAGAAGAAATTAAATTATTGGAACAAAAAAATAATCTTAAACAAAAAGAAATTTTAAAAAGTAAAATTGAACAAGAAAATAAAATAATTGAAATTAAAAATCAATTAGAAGCTTCTAAAGAAAAAGCTGAATATGAAGATTTTTTAGCTAAGAAAAGAATAGAATATAAATTAAAAAGAGAAAAAGAAAATAATGATGAAATATTAAAAAGACAAGAACAAAGTATAATTAAACAAGAAAAAGAAAAAAAAGATACTTTAACTCATGAACATAATTTAAAAGTTTTACAAGATAAATTATATTTACAAAATAAATATTCTATAAAAGCAAAATTAGATAAAGAAAATTTTGATATAGTTAAAGAAAAAATAAAAACTAAAAGCGAAGAAGAAAGAAAAACTAAAATTGAAATAAGAGAATTAACTTTAAAAACAATAGGAAAAGGTTTTTCAAAATTTATGAAAGATAAAAATATGTTTAATAAATTATTATTTGGTTTATCAAGTGCTTTTTTATTAACATATGCAAGTAAAAAAATAATAAATTTAACTTTTATTCAAATTCAAAATAAATTATTTACTCCAAAATTAATAAAAGAAACAAATAAATTTTCATTATTCAAAAATAAATTTTCAATATCATCATTAATAGAAAATATAAAAACAATAAATAAAAAAAATATAGAAAATAAATTATTCTTTGAACCTTCACTTCAAAATAGATTAAATATAATATTAAATTCAATAAAATTACATGAATTAAAGAATTTAAAAATTCCTTTTCGAAATTTTTTATTTTATGGTCCTCCAGGAACAGGAAAAACTGAATTTGCAAAAAATTTAGCAAAACAATCTAATTTATATTATATTATTATTAATGGAGGAGATATTGCTTCTTTAGGTAATAAATCTATTAATGAATTAAATAAAGTTTTTAATTGGATTCAAAATTCAAGAAAAAAAATATTAGTTTTTATCGATGAATCTGATGCTTTTTTAAGAAGTAGAAATGATAAAATTAATTTATCTGAAAATTTAAGAAATACTATTAATACTTTTTTATATAGAACTGGAAATCAAAGCAATAAATTTTTCTTTGTTTTAGGTACTAATTCTCCTTATTTAATTGATAATGCTGTACAAGATAGAATTGATGAAATAATTCATTTTAATTTACCTAAATTTAAAGAAAGGAAAGATATTTTAATTTATAATGCTAAAAAAAATTTTGATGAAAAATCTTTTCGTTTGTTTGAAAAAAATATTAATTTAATTACTGAAAAAACTGAAGGATTTTCTGGAAGGGAATTAGTTAAATTTGTAGTTTCTTTATTTTATCAATATTCTACTTCAAAAAAAGGTTTTTTGGATTTAGAAATTTTATATAATGCTTTGAATACTTTCATAGAACAAAAAAAAATTAAAGATAAATGGAAAGATATAACATATAAACATTAATAAATCTTTATGTATTTATATAAATTTAATAATAAATTTAATTCAATTTATTTTTTTAAGGTAAAAATATCAATGAAAAAATGTTCAGAATCTCGAATTTTTTAAAATTTATCAAGATAAATATTAAAAACTAGAGGAATGAAAAGAATAATCGATATAAAAAAATATAAAATAAAAAAAGAACAAAAATTATTCCTAAGAATTACTAATATTATTTAAAATAAAATGAATCTAAAATCAAAGAAAAAATAAAGAAGATGGATTCAATAATATCAAATATATGTTAAGATAATGATTCAATTAATTCATAAGGCATTGAGAAAGATAAACAATATACAAATTTTGAAATAGCAATAAAAAAGAATCAATGATATAAAGAATTAATTCTAATAATGAATAAATGAAATAAAAGACAATAAAACTGAATTGGTGAAATCAGAAGATTTAGAATAATTAAAAATAATATAAAAAATTATTGAAAAATAACAAATCAAAAAGTAGGAAAATTAATGGATAAAGATAAATATAAAATAAAAAAATTGATAAAAATAAACAAAAAATAATTATATGAAGATAAACAATTAATATTAGATAAATTTTCTATTTTAATTTTTCCTTTTTTTCTCATAAGAATTTCTTTTTTAAAAAAAATTTAAAAGGAATTATATCTTCTTTATTATTCTTCCGTATTCCAGCATATCAATTTATTTTTTATAAATATAATCCTATAATCTTTTTTTCTAATAAATTAAATTTAAAAGAATTCTTTATATAAAAAAACATAAACTTAAAAAAAAAAATAATTGATAAAAAATCAAATGAAAAAACATCAAAAAAAGCAACCAAATTAATAATTATTATTAAATATAAAATATATATAAAAATCAATAAAATCCCCTAATTTTTCCAATATTTTAATATTTTTTTGTTTTTACAATCTAAAGAAGTTAATTTAAAACAATTATAGAACATATTACTCATATTATTAACATTATTAGTATTAAAATTACATAAATTTAAAGAAGTTAAAGAAGAACATTTAGAGAACATATTACTCATATTATTAACATTATTAGTATTAAAATTAGATAAATCTAAAGAAGTTAAAGAAGAACAACCATAGAACATATAACTCATATTATTAACATTATTAGTATTAAAATTAGATAAATTTAAAGAAGTTAAAGAAGAACAAGAATAGAATAGATGACTCATATCTTTAATATTATTAGTATTAAAATTAGATAAATTTAAAGAAGTTAAAGAAGAACAACCAGCGAACATATTACTCATATTATTAACATTATTAGTATTAAAATTAGATAAATTTAAAGAAGTTAAAGAAGAACAATAAGAGAACATATCACTCATATTA
>JAEEGK010006637.1_pt1 | contig 27798 bp, 16 predicted proteins | sample 8958771 | NCBI WGS metagenome assembly JAEEGK01 (sample SAMN16246547, study PRJNA631951) | gut metagenome | biome: gut microbiome; feature: rumen; material: SC-attached | host: Bos | place: Iran: Karaj | collected 2018-10 | reverse complement strand
AAAAAAAAATAAAAAAAAAAAAAAAAAAAAAAAAAAATTAAAAAAAAAAAAAAAAAAAAAAAAAAAAAAAAAAAAAAAAATTAAAAAATAAAAAAAAATAAAAAAATAAAAAAAACATAAGATAAAAAATATGAAAATTTCTATTCAAACAATAATAATATTAATATCAACAATATCAAAAATAACATCTTCATTATTATTTAAAGTAGGTCCATCAACTCAGCAATGTTTTTACGATGAATTTTTTCAAGAAAGTTCTGTGATATTAAAATGGAAAATTTTTACATTATCAAAACAAGATATATCAGAAATACTAAGATTTATATCAATAAGAGTAGTTGATGAAGTAAATGCGGTAAAAATTTTTGAAGCAAAGATAGTTAATTCAAAACAAAAAACTACTTTTACAGTGAAAGAAGAAGGGCAATATAAAATTTGTTTTGAAGCGTCAAATTATGGTAAAAATAAAGGACCAAAAGAACAAATTTTTGCTTATTTAAAAATTAATAGTGAAAATATGGATGATATTAAATTAAATGATGTTATTTCTTATGAAGATTTAGATTTATTTAATAATAAAACATATCAAGTTAAAGCATTAGCTGATATTATTATTAATAATCAAAATGCTCAAATGGATTTAGAAAATTCTTCTTCTAAAGAAACTATTAATAATACTAAATGGTATAAATTAATAACTTATATTCAAATTTTTGTTATTTTTATTATTGGAATTATACAATTATTTAATTTTAAAAGGTTTCTTAATAGTCAACATGTTCTTTAATATTTTTTAAAATTTGATTTTTTTTTTTTTTATTTTATAAAGTTTATTTTTTATTTTTGAAATAAAGTAAAAAAGTTAATTTAAATATTTTTTTCAAATAAAATAATTTATTTTAAGTATAATAATATTAGTATAATAATATTTTAATTCTTCAGATTTAATCATACATTTTAATGTTATGTTAAATAACTGTTGTATGATTTAGTATATATATATGATATGTATATAAAAAATTTTAATTAAACTATTCCTTTAAAGCCATAATTTTTTTTTGTTTATTTTTGATTATTTTTTTTTAAAAATTACTTCTGATAAGTAAAATTAAAACTGATTTTTTGAAAAAATAATAAAATGATTTTTCCAAAAAGAACAAAAAGAATTAAAGTTAAATTTATATTTGAAAAAAAAATAGAATTAAAAAGTCCTTTTTTCTTATTTAAAAATTAATATAATAATAATAAGAAGGTTTTCTCATTTTAATATATAATAAAACAAAAAAAAAGTAAAAAATGAACTCTCAAACTGAAAAAGTTTTTTCAAACGAAAATCTTCTGATAATAATTATATCATTCCTTTCCATAAACGATATAATAAATTTAACTTCTACTAATAAAAAAATACAAAAAAAGCAAAATAAAATATTCAACGAAATATGTAAAAAAATATACACTTCTTCATACGATGAATATAGTATTTTAAATCAACTTTTAGAAAATAATAATCAAAGAAAAAATGAAGAATTAAATTATCTAAATTCAAAAATTAATTGGAGAAGATTTTTATTATGTGGAAAACAAATAGAATTTCTTTATAAGAATTTAAATGTACAAAATATAATTTCTTTTAAAGAAGATTCAAAAAACTTTCAAATTCAATTATATTCAATTTTAAAAGGTAAGTTTAAATTTTATTTTTTTATTTTAGAATATTGGTCAATCCCACCTTTAAGGAAAAGAAATTTATATATTGAAAATGAATTAAATACTTCTCATCAAATTTATCTTTATGATTATTTATATGAACAACAAACTATTTTTGATTTTTATTATTCTCAAATAAAGAACTTAAATGAAAATATTGAAATTAAATGTAGAAAAGAAAATTATTTATTTTCCAATACTTTACAAAAATATAATTTATTTGAACTTGAAGATGATGATTTAGAACTTTTACAAAATATAAGATTTTACTCTTTACCAAATGAAAATTTCCAATTTTTCAATTTAACTCAAGAACAAATGAATAATAAATGTATTTTTTTCAAAAATAATTTCAAAGATTTTTTTCACGAAATTTACACTTCAAGAATAATAAATAAAGAAGGAAATCCTTTAATAACATTATTAATCACATTATATTTAACAATAACTTTTTTTTGTGTTTTTACATATTTAGAAATAGTTAATTTTAAAAATTCGGAATTTTTATTATTGGATAATTTTATTAAAAGATATAAATCGTTTGTGGATGGAGCAATATATATAAATAATAACTTAGAAAATTTAAATGTATTAGTAAATTTATTATATGAAAAATTTTTAAATGGTTATAAATCATTAGAACCGAAATTTAGTATTTATAGATTAATGATAATTTTATATAATAGAATTGTAATTAATCCTTTATCAGAAAATATAATAAAAACTACTTCAAATATTTATGATATATATTTAAAAGAAGAATTAAGGAAAATTGATAATGAAAATCAAATTAATTATTCTTTGTCTTCAACAAAAGATAATTCATATGAAGATTTGGTAAATAATTTGAGTGATTTAAATGATGGCAATGCTTATGAAAATGTTGATTATCAAATTAATCAATTTTTAGAAAATATTCCTTTAATCTTTGTTGATAGTATTTGTGATGAATATTCAGTCTTTTATATTAATTCAACTTCTTTTCCTATATATGGAAATTATAAGAAATTACAAGATTCATTTTTAAAAATTACTGTTAATACTTTTAATAAATTTAATTTAATTTGTAATTATAAATTTATTGATTTGGTAAAAGAAAATGAGTTTTTTAATGAAAAATTAATTAATGTAACTAAAATAAATATATATCAATGTATATATAAACAAATTATAAAAGAAAGCTTTATTGAGTTAAAAAATAGTTTAGATGATATTAATGATGATAATCGAATTATAAATTTCTTAAAAGATAATAAAAGAGATTTTTATAAATGTAAATATTAATTTTTTTATAAATAGTTAGTCTAAATAATGAATTTAATGAAATTGTGTCAACAATAAAAAAGGAAAATTCCAAAAATGACGATGATCTAAAAATGATTTTTATAAATAAATATTCAAAAAATGATTTAATGAAATTTATAGAAGAAAATGTAAATATATTTTTATAATTGTTTTTAATAAAATATTTAGAATGAATGGATAAGAAATTTATATGAAGAACAAACTGAAGAAGATGAAAATGTTATGAAAGAAACTAAAAGAAGAAATATTTTATTTACGAAAAAAATTTATAATCAAAAACTTTGGACGTTCAATTTTAATAGTAATTTAGAACAAGTATTGGATTTAATAAGTCCTATTGATTTATGATGAATGTAATCATTTATTATTATTAGTTTAAATATTAATTATTGGGTCATGACATTTAAAAAAAAGGAAAAAATCTATATCATAATATTTTTTTATAAACAATATATTATAATTTATTATTTGATAAAAATAACAAAAAAAAAAAAAGAAAATGAATTGAACGTTAAAATAAAAATAAAAAAAATAACAATAAAATAAAACATTTTAATAAAATGGAAAACAATAAAGTTTTAGAAATGTTTGATTCAATTCCGAAATTTGAAACGTATTCAAAATATAGTTTATCTCTTCAAAGAATATTTAAAAATAATAGCTTAAAGCATTTAATTAAAGATTTAAAATCTCCAAAAAAATTAAATGAATGTGGAAATGAAAAAAATAAAAAAGGATTATCTCAAGGAAAATCTTATTCAGATAATGTAAATGATATGGAAGACCAAATGTTAATGAAAGTTAAAGAAAATGAAAATGAAGATTTTTTTGATGTTAAATATGATAATAAAATTAAAATGCAAAAAAATAAATCTTATAAAGAAATAAGAAAAATTATTCCGAAAAAAAAAAATGTACTCCCAGATTATCCAGATCCATATAAATATGATCCTAATTATAATTCAATTTATAAAAATGTTCCTTCTGTTAAATTCATTATTCCTATAAATTATATAAAAAAAAAGAAAAAGAAAGAAGAATTAAAAGTTGAATCTTTAGAAAAAAAGAAAAAAAAAAAAACATAATAAAATCCCAAATACAAAACCAAGTATAATGTTAACAGAAATAGAAATACAAAATACAATGCCAAATTTGAAAAGAAGTGGTAGTACATTGAATAATAATATTTATAGTCATGTAAATTTAACAACAAATAATAATGAAAGTATAAATAATAAAAATAATACTACCACAAATCATACTGAAGGAAAATTAAATAAAAGTAAAAGTCAAAGTAAATATAAAAAATTATTACCTCCTATAACAAAAGAAAATCATGCTTTGAAATTTAGTCAATATACATGGAGAAAATTTATTATTCCTCAAAATATAGATAAATTAACATATTTAGAACCAATAAATTATTTAGATAATATTAAAAAAGTGATTGATTTTAATAAAATGAATCCTAGAAGTGAATTAATTAATAATCCTTCTAATTTAGATAATCCTTCCATTTGCTATTATCAACCAAAATATACTTTCATTGAAAAAAATCCTTTTTTTGTTTCTTTTGGAAATATTAATGAAAATAAAAAAAATAAAAAGTTCTTATTAAAAAAACTTTGGGGATCGTATAATTTAACTAGTGATTATCAATTAGTTGATAATGATAAATTAAATCATGTTAAAAATTAATAATAGTTATATATTATTATTGTTTATAAAGAGTATTTATATATTTATAATATTTTAAAGAGACATGTAAGTAAATAAATAAAATTTTTTTTTTCTAAGATTTAAAATTCTTCTATATAATCATTATCTATTGTATTATTTAATGTATTATTTTCTTCTTTAATTTCTTTTTTAAAATTAATATAATCATCATAAAAAGACCAAATAATAATATATCTAGAATTATTTCCTTGTTGAATAGTTTTTTTCTCTAAAAATTTAATATCTTTCAATTTTTGAATAACACTGTAAATTTTTTTCATATTAGTTTTTCTTCCTATTAGTGTAGAAAACAAAAAAATATTATTTCTAAATAAATAACTTTCTTTAATCATTTCTTTAATGAAAAATATTTCTCCTCCTTCACAATAAACTTCATTATAATTATATTCATTATCAGTAAATAAATTATCTTTTTTTTCTTCATGATTGATGTCAAAAAAAGGAGGATTGCAAATAGAACAAAAATATTTGTTTTTAAAGTTAATAATATTTTCAAATATTTTTTTATTATTATTTTGTTTTATAATTAAAATATCATTTTCTAAATTATTTTCTTTTAATATTTTTCTTCCTATATTAATTGCTTCATCATCAATTTCACTTCCAATAAATTTCCAATTAAATATTTTATAACCTAATAAAGGATAAATTATATTTGCTCCAGTTCCAATATCAACTACAATTTTATTTTCTTCTTTTTCTATTTTTTTCTTTTTAAATACTTTATTTATATAATTTAAATAATTATATCTTGAAGTTAAAGTTGGAATTAAATAATTTTCTGGTATTTCATAATATATAATATTTAAATATTTATTTAATAATGTTTTAACAAGTTCTCTTAAAGCATTTGGGTTTTTCCAATTAATAGAATAACCCCCGTATTTATTAATAAAAACAAATTTTTTAAAATCTGAAAATTCTTCAGATAACAATTTAAAATTTGGATTTAAAAATTCATCTGAATTAAAATTCATATTTAAATTAAAAATATTTAATTGTTCTTAAAAAAAAAAATAGAATTTTAAAAATAATTTTTTCAAATAAATTTTCCCTAAAAATGTTTCCAAATCAACAAAATCAATATCAGCCAAATTTTAATTTATTAGCAAAAGGAAAAGGAATAGATCAAAATGAATATGTGACAATAATAAAAAGCGCAATAAATTCTTATTTAAATAGAGCAAATCCTTTATCAACAGCAACTGCTAATTCAATTAAAAACGGAATTGGAGGTGAATGGTTTGTTTTTGTTTGTCCTGTTAATGTTACTAATTATGATTTTAATTTAAGTATTGTAACTGGATCTGATTTTCTTTCTTTTACTGTTGATCATTTACATTTTCAAGTTTGTAGAATTAAAGATTAGAAATTTTTTTTTTTCTTATAAATTTTATTATAAAAAAATTTATTAGAGTTTTTAAATTGAATTTTTTATTTTTTTTTTATTTTTATTTAAAAAATGAATTCTGAGTTGAAAAATTCAAAAAAAAATTTGGTTATTCAATTTAATGTTCAAGAAATTTTTAAAGAACCTAATAAAGAATATTTAGAAGAAGAATGGCAGAAAATAACATCTAATTTTATTAATATATTAAAAGAAGGAAAATCACAATTAGTTTTTCAAGAATTATATAATAATATAAATGATTTATTATTTTATGAAGTTTCAACAACAACAAAAGTATTTATTGAAAATGTTTTAGTTAATTATGCTTCAGAAATTAAAATAAAATTAGATGAAATTATGAATGAAGATAAAGAAAAATTTTTTGACAATTTTAATAATATTTGGTTTAATGTGGTTAAAAATTTTAATGTTTTAAGAAAAATAACAAATAGATATGAAAAAAAAATTTATGGTAATATTCAAAAAAATAATGTTTATGCAATTTTTCTTGATTCTTTAAAAGAAGGTTTAAAAAGAAATAATAATTTAAAAACTCTAAATTCTATGATTCAAATTACAAATGAAAATATAAATAACTTTAGAAAAAAAATAATTCAAAAAGAAATAACTTTTGAAAAAGGAAAAATAGAAGAATTTTTATCAAAAATTAAACTAGTGATTAATTTTCTTTCTGAAAGTGGATTATATAAAGAATATTTTAATAAATCTTTTTTAGATGATTCTAAAAAATTTTATGATGAAAATACTAAAAAAATAATACAAGATAAAAATTTAGAAGATTATATTTCTTATGTAGATTTAGTTTTTTCTTTGGAAAAAACTTTAATTTTGGATTATTTAAATGAAATAAGTTTAAAATCTTTAGAAAATGAATTAAATAATATTTTATTAAAAGATAAAAGTAAAATAATTTTTGATAAATTTTTCTTTCAAAATAAAAAAGAAATTTTTTCAGAAAATTTTCCTTTAATGAAAAAAATATTTTTACTTTTCAAAGGAATAAAAATAGAAGATGAAATAAAAAAAAGATTTAATGATTATATTCAAAAATGTTCAGAAAAAATATATGATTTATATAATTCAAATTATTTTGAATTATATAATCAGTTAATATTACTTAAAACAAATGTAAATAACTTTGTTTCAATATCTTTTTTAAACGAAGAAAAATTTAAATCTTTATCCAAAGAAAGTTTAACAAAAGCTTTAAATAAAAAACCAAATTTTATAACAGATATATTTAGTAGATATATAGATTATGTTTTAACAGTTTTAGCAAAGAAAGAAAAAATAGACAAATTAAAAGAAAGAATTGATGAATTTATAATATTATTTAAATTAATTGAAAATAAGGATATGTTTGAACATTTCTTTATAAAAAGATTAGCAAATACTTGTTTATATAATTTAAATATAAGTGAAGAATTACAAAATTATTTAATTGAACAATTAAAATATGAATGTGGTAATTTCTTTGTTAGTAAAAGTCAAGAAATGATTTCTGATGTTAAATTAAGTGAAGAATTAAATACTTTATTTAATTCAAATAATCAAAATTTACAAAAACAAAAAATTAAATATAATTTCTATGTTTATTCTAATTATTCTTGGCCAATTGAAACTATTATTTCAGGTAATATTAATAATGATATTTCTTTTATGCAAAAAGAATTTTATAATTTTTATAAAAATAAAAATTCTGGAAAAACTCTTAAATGGCATTTACCTTATTGTTCTTCAGAAATAGAATTTTTAAGTAATGATAAAAAAAATTATTTAATTAAAGGAAATGGAATACATACAATAATATTATTAAATTTTAAAAAGAATAAATTAAATTTATCTTTTAATGATTTAGTTAAATTAACTAAATTAGATAAAGATACTTTAAAATTAAATTTAGATGATATTACAAATATTAAATTATTAAATTATGATAGTAATAAAAAAATATATTCTTTAAATTTAAATTTTAAAAACTCAAATAAAGAAATTAATTTAATTCATGTTAATACAGAAAATACTTCGATTAAAGAAAATGAAAAAATTGAAAAAAAAACTAATGAAGATAGAAAACCTGTTGTTGATTGTTATTTAATGAAAGTTTTAAAACAAAAAAAAGTCATGAATAGAAATGATTTAATTGAAGAAGTTTTAAAAAAACTCCCATTTCAAAGTGATAAAGAATTTGTTATTAAAAGATTAGAACAATTAATTTCAAGTAAATATATTTCTCCTGATGAAAAAGATAATAATTTAGTTAAATATTGTTAAAATAAATTTAAAAAAATAAAAAATAAATTTCCATTTTTTAAATAAATAAATATTTAATTTTAATATTTTTTTATTTCAAAAAAAAAGATGTTTGGAAATGAAAATGAAATAGAAAATCCAATTCCAAATTCTTTAGTATTTGCTTTAATTGATAAACAAAAAGAAAACAATTCTCTTCCTCAAATAATAATAGATAAAGTAGATGCAATTTTTAATCAAAGAATAAAATTTATTAAATTAAATTCAATTGAAGAATTATTAAATAATAAAAAAGAAAATAAATCAAATAATAATGAAAAAGGAATAATAAATAATCAATGGATTAATTCAATAAATAATTTAAAACCAAGTTTTATTTTATTATTTTATTATATGATAGATAATAATAATTTATTAGAAAAAGAAAATAAAATATATGATGATATATTAAAAATAAAAAAATATGATGAATATACAAATATTAAAATTTTCATTGTTCAAAATTCTCTTTATCAATATGAAATAAATAATGATAATAATTTAAGAAGAAATTTTAATAAAGAAGATATTCATGTTATATATAACATTGAAAAATGGGAAATTTTTAATATGAATGACTTTTCTAATAATTTACTTGAGCGTTCTAGAAATTATTATAAAAAATTAAAAGAAAAATATATTAAAAGAAAAGATAATGTAGCTTCTGATGAAGAAAAAGCAAAATATTTAATAAAAATTGGTATTGTTTCTCTTATTAAAAGTAGAAAAAATGTTAATTTAAAAGTTAAATATTTTTTAGAAGCTTATAAAATGATAAAAAAAAGTTCTAGTAATTTATATAGTTATCATTATGGAAAAGCTGAAACTGTTAAATTAAATTATTTAGAAATTAAAAGTAATGCTGATTGGATTTTTTATAAAATATTTCAAATTGTTAAAAGCAATAATTCTTTAGAAGAAAATTTAAATTTTTTTAACGAACATTTAAATACTTTTTCTAATTATAATCTCTATGAAAAAAATGATAAATTATTATTTTTTGAATATTATTGGATTTATAAAAGAATAAAATATTTTATTAATTATTACAATGAAATTAACAATAAAAATAAAAATGAAAACAATGAAACTTTAATAGGAAATTTATGTTTAAAAGCAATTTATAATTTAATAAGAGTTATAAATATATTAAAAAAACAAATTGAAAATTCAAACATAACAAAAATTACAGTTGATAATAAAGAAATTCTTTTAGAAAAAATAGAAACAGAAAAAACTAAATTTTACGGAAAAGTTCCTTTATATCAATATCATATTGATCCTTTAAATTTAAAACATATTGGATTTAATGAAACAATTTTTATTCACAAATTTTTTCAAAATAATAATATTTCTTCTATTAATTTATCTAAAGAATTAAAACAAAATTTAATTAGTGAAACTTTATCTCATTTTACAAAATTATCTTCTTTAACTTCTTCTAATATTCAATTATATTTATCTATTTTAAATTATATTAATGATATTTCTTCTAATGAAGAAAAAAATATTTTAAATGATTTACAAAAAATTTATATTTTATTAATATCTACAAGACATATAAATAAATTTCCAAAAATAAAATTGTATTTATTAAATAAATTTTCAGAGTTTTTAATAAACAAATTAAATACTTCATCTCTAAATTTAATAGAAAAAAAATATTTATTTGAAATATTAGTTAAATTAGGTAATTTTAAAATTTTAAATGAACAAGAAGAAAATATTTTTTTTCAATTATTTAATGATAATGAATTAATAAACTCTAAAAATTTAAATTCCTCAATTTCAGCAACTTTATCAAATAATTTAGAAAATCCAATTGATGCAGATAAACATAAATTATTAATAAATTCAAGAAGAAATACTCATAATAATTTATTTAATTTTGAATATTCAATTAAAGACTTAAATAAAGACCAAACTAAAAAAATGTTAGATTTAATTGAATATAATTGTAAAATAAGTACTTGTTTAAATAAAGAAAGTATTAAATTCACTTCTATTAATTTAATTTTTGAAATTGAAAATAAACAAGAAAAAAAAAATTCGATTGTTATTAAAACTTTTTCTCAAGAACAATTAAATGAATTATCAAAGGAAAATCCTATTATATTTGATTATAAATTCTTAGTTAAATTATATGATAAAAAATTATTTTTAAAACAAATTACTTTTACTTTGGAAAAAACACCTTTTTACATTTATGAAAATTTACTTTCTAATTCTAATAATAATATTATATTCCTTCAAAAATTATCAAAAAATGTTTTAGAATTTATTCATCCTAATTCAATTAAAGTAGGAACAAATGAATATATTCATTTTGATTGTTTATTAAAAAAAGACCCTACAATTGATTTAGAAATAAAAGAATTTTTTTTAGAATTTCATAATATTAAAAAAAATAAATTAAAAAATGAAAGACCATTGTCTCCTGATAAAAAATCAATGTCTTCTTTTTTAAATAGTGTTACTCCAAATAATAAGAATAATATATTAAACACTCAAATTTCTCTTAACATTCCAAATATTAATTTTATTGTTTCTGAACCTGAAATTTACTTATTTAATACAGAAATTAATAATTTAGAAAAAATTGAGTTTGGAAATAAAATTTCAATTCCAAATTTAAATGATATAATTAATAATGGAAAAAAACTACCAATAATAATTAAATTTATTGATGAAGGAGAATATACTATTTCTTTTAAAGCTAATTATAAAATTATTAAAAAAGAATTAGTGGATGATTCTTTTGAAATTAATGAAAAACAATTAATTAATTTTCAAGTCAATGAACCTTTTAAATTTAATTATGATATTATTTGTAATAATTTTATTTCAAATCAAAAATCAAAGGAGTTTCCAATTGAAAAAAATGTGAAATTTAATGTTATTTTAAAAAATAATTTAGAATATGAAACAATAATAAAAGAAATTTCAGAAAGTTTAAATGAAGAATATATAAATAATATTAATATAGAAAGTGAATTATCATATTTATTAAATTATAATAAATTAAATAATGATACTTATAAAAAAATTTTTACTGTTTTACAATCAAGTGAATATTTAATTCCTTATCAAATTAAATTTTTAAATGAATTAAAAGGAATAATTGGTAATATAAATTTAAAATGGACAACAGAAAAAATGATTGAGTTTCAAAAACAATATAATTTTTTAATATTAAATGAAATAAAAATTCCATTTCCAGATATTATAATAAAAAAATTTGAATTAGAATTAAATTATAAATATGAAATTAAAGATGATATAATTGATTATAATATTATGATTAAAAATAAAATAAATAAACCTAAAAGAATAGTTTTTATGGTTGATAAAATTACTAGTTTAAATTATTTTATGAGTGGAATTAATAAAAGAATTTTTTATTTAAAAGGAAATGAAGAAATTGAAATTAATTTAAAATTAATATTTATTGAAAAAGGAAATATTAAATTACCTCCTTTTAAAATAGTAGAATTTAATTTTAATTCTGATGGAACTAAACATGAAGATAAATTATATTCTTATTATTATTATCCTGATTATTTAAATATTCAATAATAAAAATATTTAACTAAATGAAATATTTAAGAAATGAAAATATTAATTATTTATTATTTTTTTTAAATATTTTTTTTTATTTCTAATTTTTCCATTTAAAAAATGACAAGCCAAGATTTAAATATGGTAACTAAAATTTTATTAGGAATAACAAATCCAGATAAAAATATAAGAACAGAAAGTGTAAATAAACTTCAAGAATTAAGAAAAAATTTAGGAGCATTAACTTTTTGTTTACTTCAAATTACTCAAATTTATTCAAATAAAATAAATAATAACAATATAAATATAAATAATAATAATAAAAATGAGGACCAAATAATAATTACTTCAGCTTTAGTAATATGTAGAAAAATTTTAGATATAAATGATACAACTCCATGGAATAATATCAATGAAAATTTAAAAAACGAAATTAAATTAAAATCTTTAGAACTTTTTATAAATGAAAAAAATGAATCTCAAAAAATAAAAATTGGAGATGTCATTACTCAAATTATAGATAAGATTTCTGATAATGATGAAGATTGGGAAGACTTTAAAAAATTAAGTTTAACTTTACTTAATTTAAATCCAAATGATGAAAATAATTTAATTCAAATTAATTGTTTATTAAAATTAATCACTGATGGAACTGGGTTCTTATATGAAATAATAAAAGAGAATTTTGATAAATTTATTCCTTATTTTAAATTAATTTTCCAAAGCAAATATTTAAAGTTAAAAACTTCTTTAACAAATTTAATTTCTGAATTAATTTCTTTTTCTGATAAAGAAGATATTGAATTATTTGAACCTTTTATTTTTAATATTTTACAATCTATTTTAGAAAGTTTTAATCAAAATAATGAAGAATATTTAAAAGATTTATTAGAAACAATAATTGAATTAAGTAGTATTGAACCCAAAATTTTTAAAAAATACTTTCAAGATATTTTTACTTTAAGTAAAGGGATAATAGATAAAAAAGATTATTCTAATGAAAAAATAAGAGAATTAGCTTTTGAAGTTTTAATAAATTTAATAGAAGAATTACCAGAATTATTTAATAATAGAAAAAATGATTTAAAAATATTATTTTCAATGATTTATTCATATTCTTTTGAAATAAATAAAGAAATATCTTTTTCTTGGAATAATCCTTCAATACATAATTATAAAGAAATAGAAAAAATAGAAGAAGACAATATTTTATTTTCTCAAGGTTTAATAGAAAGAATAATCGATTATTTAGATCAAGACGAAGTTTTAGAAATATTAAATGAAATAAGCATAAATTTAATAAATCAAAAAGATTGGATTTTTAGATATATTGGATTATTATCTTTTAGTAATTTATCTAATTATCAAGATGAAGAAATAAGTTTAAATGATGATATTTTTAATACAATAATTTCTTTGACAAAAGATAATAATTTAAAAGTTAAATTCGCTGCAATAAATTGTATCAATAAATTATGTAATAATTACAATCCAGACTTCCAAAATAAAAATATTAACATAATAATTCCTCTTTTAATGGAAATTTATCCTAATGAAACATCATTAAAAATACAATGTGAAATAATCGAAACAATAACTTCATTTATTCAATTTATTAACGCAGAAAAAATTTTACCATATGTATCTCAAATATTAAATTTATTATTTAATATTTTTATGAAAGATATACCAATAATATTACGTAAATTAATAATAGAATGTTTACTAGAAATTTTTTCTACTATTGAAGAACGAAGTGAACCTTTTGCAAAAAAAAGTTTTGAAATAATATTAAACTATTTTATTGAAATTTACAAATCAAAAAGTAATAAAATTTTATATGGAAAATTAATAGAAAATTTAACTACTATTGGTCCATATATAAAAGAAGATTTTTATAAATATGTTCCAGATATAATTAATTGTATTATTGAATTAGTTAAAGGAATTAATTTTAATAATGATCCTATAAGAAGTGATTTACAAAATTCAATTGAAAGATTATTTCCTATTTTAAAAAAAGATTTTAATTATTTATTACCTAATTTAGTAGATACTATTTTATCTTTAGTTAAATTAAAACCAAAATCATCTTCAAGTTCAAATTCAGAAAAAGAAATTGACTTTAGTGAATTATATGATAATAATAATAATGATAATTTAAATAATGAAAATAATAATAAAAATTTTTTGGATATAAATACAGGTGAATCAGAAGATTTTATTGGAAGTATTTCTTTATTAAATATTATTATTGAATCAATGGGTAAAAATTATTTAAATTATATTGAAGAAACTGAAAAAGAAATTTTATCTTTATTTAATGACAGTTCTTTACATAATAAAATAAAAACAAAGTCTTGTAAAATTTTAAGTAATTTAATTAAAATTATTCCCGAAGAAAAAAAAAGAGAAAAAGGGATTTTATATATTAAATATATTATTGAAGCAATTGAAAAAGAAACAAATAATCATATTTATGAAAAATTGATTATTAATTTAAAAAATATATTAGATAACTCAGGAGAAATTTTAGAAGAAAATGAATTAAATGAATTATTTAATAAAATAATGATTTTTTATAAAAATTTTGAAGATAAAAAACAAAATCTTTTATCGAAAAAATCATCAAAAAAAAAAAAGAATCACGAAGAAGAATTTGTAGAAGAAAATTTAAAAGAATTAATTGAAGAAGATATTCAAAATATAGAAAATATTCAAACAGAAATAGCAAATTTAATAGGAATAATAATAAAAACACATAAAAAAAAAGCAGTTAATATCATAAAAATAATATTAAAAGAATTATTACCAAAATATTTGAAAAGTAAATTAGCTTTTGAATTAAAAATAGCTTTATATATAATAGATGATTTAATAGAATATTTAGGACAAGAAGTATTATTAAATATATGGAATAATTTATTTGAAATTTTAATAAATTTAATTAAAAATCCTAATAATGAAATAAAACAAGCTTCAATTTATGGAATTGGAATTTTTGCTAAATTTACTAAAGAAAATTATATTAATTATGCTGAAAGAAGTATTATTGAATTAAAAGAAATAATAAATATTAATTTAAATAATAATAAAAAAAATGAAGAAAGTGATTTTGATTATATTTTTGATAATGTTATTTCTGCTTTTGGAAAAATTATTTATTTTCAATTTGATTGTGATTTTATTCAAAAAAATTTATATGAATTAATTGATATTTGGATTTCTAATTTACCTATTAAATTTGATAACAATGAAATTTTCAGTCAACATGAATTATTATGTGATTTTTTTTTGGAAAAAAAAAATTTTATTTCTCAAAATTTGTTTTATAAATTTATTATTGTTTTTATTCAGATTTTTAATAGTAAAAATAGTAATCTTATTATTAATAATAAAATTATTAATATTTTTTCAATTATTAAAAATGATGATTTTTTAAAGAATATTGTTTCAGAAATTTATAATAATGAAAGTAGTTTAAGATAGAAAATTAATGATTTATTGAAGTAATTTTGTGTAGTTTTATATAATTAAATTATAATTAATATAAAGATAAATATAAATATAAATATAAATATAAATATAAATAATATTTTTTGAGTAATAAATTTTTAAATCAAAAAATAATTAAAGAAAAAACAAATTTTATCTAAATTATTCAAAAAAAGAAATGTGAAATCATGTGTTTTTAATAAGGATTTTAAGGGAAAAAAACAAATGAATCAATTTTGAAACAAGGAATGGCTAAAAATTCATGATTTTAAATAAAAATAATAAAAAAGAAAAAAAATAAAAGTATTTCACAGTTACAACAAATACGTTTTCATAATTCAAAAGAAAGGAATAGATAATGAAATTTGAGAATTTTTTTGAATTTATTCTCCGATAAAAAATAAAAATTTCAATTAACATCGAACATTTCTCACAAAATCACATAAAGTTATTATTGTATTTTTTATCTTTTAAATATTTTTTTTCTTCCTTTTTTAATGGGGGAATAGTTTTATATGAGCTTTTTTCATTTTATTGCTTTTTATTGGATTATTTTCTAATATAGAATCTTTTTTATGGAGATTACTCCTTTGATTTCTTTGTGAATTTTTTTCATTGTTCTTTCTTTAAAAATTATATAATCTTAAAAAATATTTAAATAAAAATAAATAAAATTAAAAATCAATAAAAAAAACCATTTTAGAGAAAAATTTAAACAAAATCATTAAAAAAAAAAAAATTCCATATTTCAATAAAAAAAATGGAAGAAGATTCAAAATATATATCTTTACTAGATGAAAGTATAGAAACAGAATTTAACTCATTGACAGAGCAAAGAAGAATATTTGATATATCTCTTCAAGAACTAGAAAAAACAATAAATTCAATATCATATAAAGAACCATCAAGTATTCAACAAATAAAAAATAAATTTGAAGAAATTCAAAAACAAATGAAAAATATGAATGATAGTATATCATATATTAAAAATTTTTTAAAAAACAAAAAAGATTATAATAAATTAAATAAAATAAGTAAATCAATATATACAAAATATAAAAATGCAGATGATAAATTTAAAAATGCTTTAAAAAATTTAGAAAATGATGTACAAAATCAAATAGAAAAAAATTTATCCTTTGAAAATGATAATATTTCAAATGAAAGTCAACAAGAAATGGAAATTGATACTTCATTAGATCAAAAAAATAAAATTGAAAGATTAAAAAATCTTCAAAAAGAATATAAACAAATATATGATATTACTGTTTCTTTAAGTAAATTAAGTCAAGATATTAATTCTTCTCTTAAAAGAAGTGAAAATAAAGTTAATAATATTGAAGATAATTTAATTGTTATAGAAGATAATACTAAAAAAGCTAATGATGAATTAAGAGAATTTAGAGATAATAATAGTAATAATAATTCTATATATATTAAATTTAGTCTAATTCTTTTTGTTCTTATTTTAATCATTGGATATTTAACATATAGTAGGCTAATGGGAAATAATAGTAATAATGGAAATATTAGTGTTAATAATTTAAATAAAGGGGTTAATAAAAAAAATTACGCTCATTATAATAATAATAATAATATGAATAACAGAAAAGGTGGAGAAAGAATTGTTAAGAATAATGTTATTAATGGGAAAAATATCAATGGGAAAAACACCAATGGGAAAAATGTTATTGTAAAAAAAAATAATAATAATAATAATAAAAATCTAAAAGGAAAAAATAACAATAAGAACACCAAAACCCAAAAACCTCAAATTACTAAAAAACCCCAAAAAAACAAAATTTAAAAAGCATAGTATTTTTTTATATTCCCAAAAAAACTCAAAAAACAAAAATTTTTTTCTCTAAACTATCTCTTAAATATTTAAATAAATAAATAAAATAAAATAAATTTAAAAAAAAGAATAAAAAAGGCATTAAATGGACAACCTAGAAAACTTTGAAGACACATCTCAAGGAGATTTCTATGACGATCCTGATACTTTAGATTCAAAAACATTAGGAAATTTTTCATTTCTTGAAGTTAACCAAAAAGTAATTCCCTTTAAATATCGTGTTAGTACATTTCAAACATCTCCTTTAAATTTTCATTTCTTAGAGAACAGAGATCAATATTCTTTAATAATTCCAATAATAATAGAAAATGATAGTTTATCTTCAAGTAAGAAATTACGTAAATCAATGAATTCATTATATTTATCATTACCAGAACTTCATCAAATAGGAATAACAAATAAAAATATATTAATATGTTTATTCTTCTTAAATTTCTCATCAAATAAAACTTTCTCACAGTTATATCCTAATACTGATTATTTAGCAGCTTGTTGTACTGGAGATTTAGATTATAATTGTTCTTCTTGTTATATTGTTTCTTCAACTGGAATTCCTATTCCTATTATTTCTTTTAATAAAAATAATGCTACTTCTGTTGAATGTTTAAAAGTTTTTTATTTAATTATTTTAGATGATATTAAAAATAATATTCAAAAAAATTTACATTTTAATGATATGAACAACAATAAAGAAAAAAAAAATAATATTGAATATTTCTATGTTTTAAATTGGGAAAATGGAGTTATTCCACAAAAAAATACTATTTTAAATTTAATTAAAGCTTCTTCTACTGAACCAATGAGTTTAATTCCTGCTGTTAATACAATACCAAATAATTATTTTGGAGAAACGTTAAAATTTTATTATATTTATTTACAAATTTATTTTTATTATTATTATGATATGACAACTTCATGTCCTTTAGATCATAAATTTCATTTAATTAAAATGGATAAAAAATTCTTTAATATAATTAAAAAATATTTTTCTAATTATATTTATAATGATGCTGATATGATATATCATGATTATAAATTTGCTGTTTATTTAGATGAAAATGGTTATAATACTTATTATATAAATGAAATTAGTGTTTCTTATTATGAAAGAAATTTATTTTTTAATGATTTTATGATGCAATATTGTAAAAGAAATTCAGCTTCAATATTAATTATATTTGATTTATTAAGATCTTTCATGTCGTGTGAAAATCTAAATATGATGAAAATTACTAAAAAATTTTTTCTTTTTTTTCAAATTATTGATATTTTCATGGAATTTTTTTTTGTTGGTTTCACAATATTAATTTCATATTCAATTTTCCATGAATGTTTCGCCCGAGAAGATGATAGATTAGTAAGTTTTTTTACAATAGTATATATAATATGTACTGTTTGTAGTTGTTCTTTTAGTTTAATTACTCCTAAACAAAGTGGAAGAGATAAAACTTTTTTACTTTTTCATATATTATTTTATATGTTTTATATAATGTTTTTTGTTTGTACATTTATGGCTGTTTTTCAAATTAAAAGAAATAAAGATAATGATGCTTATCAATTTAAATACATTCCTTTAGTTGTTTTAGTATCTTTAGATGTTATATTATATTTAATTCCCTTATTGCTTCAAGTTAGAAAATTTTATAATAATATTGTTCCTATGATTAAATTTTTTTCTGTTTCTTTACCTGGAATGTTATCTGTTTTCAGATTACATTATTTAATTAATTTTATTGATTTATATGGACAATCAATTTATAATAGAAGTAACCATAAAAGAACAGTTGATGAAAGAAAAAAAATGGTAATTTTATTATTTTTTCTTTCTAATGCTTCAATTGGTTTTATAGCTTATTTCTTAACTAATAGAACAAGAAGAGTTAATTTTATTTTTTCTTATGGAATTATATTCACTATTTTTTTAGGATTAAAAATATTTGCTATTATCATTGGTTGTGTTAAATTATATTTGAGAAAAAGACATTTAATTAAATTTATGGAAGATGAAAAAAATAATCAAAATAATGATTCTAATAGTTTAAGTGCATCTTTAGATAATGAAAATTTAGATAATAATAATGATAAAAATAAAGAAGTTAAAGTTAATGATATGAATATTGAACAATTAAAAAATTATTTTGGAAATTTAGAAACTAAAACTGAATTTTCTAATTTAGAATCAAGAAGAAATCTCTCTTCTCCAAGAAGAATGAATCCTAATTTTAATATTGATTCAGGAAATAATTTAATTACTAGTAATGGTACAAATAATACTAATTATAACAATACTCCCAATAATATTAATGCAAATACTAATAATAATAATAATGCAATAATAAATGTTGTTGACGGCAATTCTGAAAATATTAATATTAATAACTATAGTATGGAAAATAATAATAATAATAATCAACAAAATAATAATGTTATTCATGAATATAATGAAGAAGAAGAAAATGAAGAAAATGAATATAGTAATAATGAAAGTAATAGTAATAATAATAAGAATAATTCATTATAAATTAATTAAAATATATTTTTTATATTTATATATTTAAAATATATATTTAAATTAAAAAAGAAGTAAATAAAAAAATAAGTACAAATAATGAAAAGGAAAAAAATAAAATAAAATATTTTTTTGAATTTTAAAAAAAATTAAGGTTCAATAGTGTGAAAAATTATTTGAAAACTCTTTTTATAAGATTTAATTGGAAATAAAGATTCTTCTATAAAATATATAGAAAAATGAATTAAATAAATTCCTAATATTCCAAAAGTATTCTCTTTAAAAGTTTATTGGTAAAAAGAAAAATAAAAAAAAATTAAAAAAAATAAAATTATTCAATTTCACAAATTTTTCAAATTAAGAATAAGAATAATGATAATAATTTATTTTATATTCTTAAATTAATAAAAGTTCTTTTTATTTAATTTTGACTCAATTAATTTATAATAATTAAAATCAAAATATGTTTTTTTAATAAATAAAATTTTTTATTTCCTTCTTTCATCAGTATATAATTTCATTAAAAAAGAAAAGCTTAAATTACTTTTTAATTTTTGAGTTTTATAATAATCTAAAGTATCATTTTGAATATCTTGTTTAAATTTTAAAAAAATATTTTCAAAATTAATATTATCTTCTTTTTCTTCTTTGTTGTCTTGTAAATTATTAATAATATTTTTATTTTTATTTTTCTTTTTATTTTTCTTCTTTTTTTTCTTTTTAATAACTTCATCATCATTATCAATATATTTAACTAAATCATCAATATCAATATCATTTGATAATATTTTATTTTCTTCTTCTTTAATAATATTTTCATTTATTTCTTCATTTAAAGGAGAAATTTTTGTTTCAATTGAAGAAAGAGAAGAAGGACTTAAAAAGTTTTTTCTTAAGTTATTTTTTATTTCATTTTCAGAATCTGAATTATAATAACTTTTATTATCTATTTCTTCTTCTGAATTGTTATTATTATTTATTTCTTTTATTAATTGTTCATCTAAATAATTATCAAATTTTGTCATTTCTTTTTTAAAATATTTTTCATCACTTTCTATTGATTGAACATATTTAATTTTTGAATCTAATTTATTATTTTTATATAATAATTTAACTTGAAGAAAAATAGTTGAAATTAATTCATCGTTTAAAATATATTTTTTAAAAGCTTCTAATTGAATAAATTCAATATTAAAATTATAGTTTAATAAACTTAAAGGATATTGAAATATATCTTTTATTTCATTTGATGAATTTTTTAAACAAGTTTTTATTCTTTCTAAATCTCTTAATAAAATATCAGAAATTATTTGTTCAGATAAATCAGTTTTTTTTTGAATTGGAGAATTATTTTTTTGTATTTTTTTTTTATTATTATTTAATGAATTTTCAATGTCTAAAGAACAATATTCTTTAAATAATTTATTTGTTTTCTTTTTTAATTTCTCTTTTTTTATATAACTTTTTTTTATTTCTGAAAATTCAGGATTTTCAAATAATTTATCTCTAAAATTATTTACACATTCTTTTATTTTTTTCGATAAAACTTTTAAGACAAAAATATTATAATTTTCATTTAGTTTTTTAAAAGTTGACTTTAATTCATATTTTAAAATTTCAAATTCTCCTTTTTTTAATTTAGCTTCTTTTTTATTTTTGTTAATTAAATAATTAGAATTATTCAAATTTATTTTTTTAGGAAAATTTCTATAATAAATATCTTTAATCAAACATTCAATTTGATTTTCTAAATTTATTTCAAATTCAGGAGAATCTTCATCACTTGAATACAATCCAACTTCATTTTTTGTTGGATAATTAAAGCTTTCTTCTTCGAAAAAGTTTTTTTTTCTTATTTCATTTGAACTAATTGAATTATTATCTGAAAAAGAATTAAAAGAAGAATTATTTGAATTATTATTTTCTCTTATTTGAAATTTTCTTATATTATTATAATTAGAATTTAATCTCTTTTGTTCTCTCATTTTTCTCTCATTTATTTTCTTTGGAAAAATATTTATTTGACGTCCTCTTGTTATTTTTTCAGTAATATTTTTATTTTGTTTTTCCGTGTTTTTTGGCTTTGAAACACAGTAATTTTTGTAATTTTCAATTTGAGTTTTTTTCTTCATTTAAATTTTAGATTAATTAATGAAATAATATTTAATTTTGAAAATATGATTTATATGATTTAAAATTAATTTTTTGTTTAATAAAAATAAATTAAGAGAAAATATAATTTTTTAATTTGTAAAATCTAAATTTATTTAATTTTACTTTATGAAGAATTATCAAAAAGATTTACAATATCCTCAAATAAAAACTATAATTTAAAAATTAAAAAAAAATAATAAAAAAAAGTAAAATAACCTAAACTTATATATAAAATGCATTATATATATATTATCAAATAAATATTTTATTATTATTAATCATATGATAATTTCACAGTAAATTTATTGTCAAAAATTTTAAAAGTTAAATCAGATAATAAATAAACAAAAGAACATTTTTCTCCAATAACAAAAAAAGTTCCATTAGTACTTTCACAATCTTTAATACAAATAACTTCATTTTCTTTTTCATAATCAATTATAGCATGATTTTTACTTATTGAATTATTTTTAATATTGATTTTACTATGACTTCTCCCTATTGTAATAGGACAATCTTTATATTTATCAAAATCATATTTTTTTCCTTCTACTAAAACAGAAAAAGATTTATCTTTTTCATCTTTTGGACTAGTTATAATTATATTTGTTTTTCCTATCATAAATTCAGTATTTGTATTATTTTCTATTAAAAAATTATAATCTATATATAATAACATTTTAATATCTAAATTTAATAAAGTTAAAAAATAATGTTCTTCTACTTTATCATATTCAATACTAAATAATTGTATATTTTTATCTTCTGTATTTTTCTTTAATTTATTTTTTGAAAGATTTAAATTAAAATCTATTCCAGTGTCATTTTTATCATTATTTTCATTATCAGAAATACCAAAAATTGTAATTCCATTTTGATTTTTTCTTCCAATATTTTTTAACCCGATTCTATCAATGGTTATTGTTTTGTTGAAAAAAATTTCTCCTTCTAAAATTAATTCATGTGTTCCAATAATAATAGTATCTATAATTTTATTATTTTGAGCAGTTTCTTTTTTTACTTTTGAATTAGAAAATGTAATAATTGATAAATTTGAATTTTTTGAATGTTTACTTCTTATACTTATATTTGATCTTCTTCTTTCTGCAGCACGAATACTTTTTAAATGTAATAAATTTGAATTTGATGCTTTTATTAAACTATTTATTTTATTTTGTTCTTCATTTGTTTCTTTTATTGGAGTTTCTACTTTTTCTTCTGTTATTGTTATATTTTCCTGCTTTTTTGGAAAGAAACAACATATTAAATTTTGAAACATTTGTTATTTGAATTTTTTTTTATTAATTTTTTTAAAAATTATTGCTAATAATATGGAATATTTATTTTTTGAAATAAGTTAAGGAAAAAACTAAAAGATAAATTGAGATGAAAACTTCTTCTTTATATAATAATCATTCTTTAGATAAATAATATTTATGTTTAATAACTCAATTATATAAAAAATTCATCAGATACATTATCCTTATTCAAATAATTATATGATTAAAAAATAAATAATGAAATCATATATTATCTGATTTATTTATATATTATAGTATTACTACAATTATATTTGGACCCTTTTTAATAAAAGAAGTGATAAAGATATATAAACTATTATTTTATAATTAAAAACACATATTGTTAATAATGAGAATATTAATAAAGAATTCTTTGAAAACGTCAAAATTATATTAAAAATTGAATTTAAGATATTGATAAATAAAGCAGAAAAAAGTTGATAATGTTTTTGAAGCAATAAAATATAATTTTGATGATTGAAAAAAATAATGATTTTTATTATATTATTTTAATTTAAATGATTTATGTTTTTTTGATAAAGTAAATATTATATTTTTATTAATTTAAAAAAAGAAAATATTAATTTAAAAAAATTAAATAAAATTTAAATCATAAAGTTATATTTTTCTTTGAAAATCAAATCTTCCAATTTTATCACAACAAATAATATCATAATTATCATTATTTCTGATGAAACTATCTAAATTTTCATTTAAATTATAAGTACAATCAAACATATTATTATTATTCATAAATACTTTTCTTTTATGTTCATTTTCTTTTAATTTTTCATTTAAATTTTCTAAATCATTTTTAGCAGAATCAAGTTCATTTATAATTTTAGAATTATCAAATTTTTTTTTTAAAGAAATACTATTATTTTCATTTATTTTATTTATATAATTAGTCATTTTTTCTAAATCTTTTAACCTATTATTATTTTCTATTCTAAATTTATTCATTGGATCACTTCTTAAAAGATAATTTGAATAATTTGTATTTCGTATTATTTCATTTTGTAAATCATTTACTCTGTATTTTGTATCTTCATATTGAGAGATTATTTCATTGTTTAAATTTTTATTCCTTTCTATTATTTTTCTTTCATTTTCAATATCAATTTCATTTGAAATATTATAATTAATTTCATTATTACAATTATTATATACATTATTAGTATTAGTATTATTACAATTAATATATTGATTATAATAATTATTATTGTAATTATTATTGTAATTATTATTATAATTATTATTATAATTATTATTGTAATTATTATTGTAATTATTATTAAAATTATTATTGTAATTATTATTGTAATTATTATTGTAATTATTATTTAAATCATTGTTGCAATTATTTGTATAATTTATATGATATGTTTGATTATAATAATTTTGAGGATTATTATAATAATTTTCATCACAATTATTTTGATTATAATTTTGCTGTTGTTGATAATATGGGTTATAATTATTCATATAATTTACATAATCACAATAATCTTTAAGATTTTGTGTTTCACTTGGTTCAGGATAATTATCGAAATTTTTTTTTATTCTTAAAGGTTGTTTAGGATATACTTCATTATATTCTGGAAGTGGGTTTGGATGATGAGGATATGATAAAATTTTATTATTATTTGGATTGTTATTTTGTATATTTGAATTATTTAATTGAATATTTGATGATAATTTATTTTGAGATTGATTTACTTGTGATTGGTTAATTACATTAGATTGATTATTTATATTAGATTGATTATTTAAAGTGGATTGATTATTTAAATTAGGATTATTTATATTAGACTGATTTATTAAAATAGATTGATTTTTTAAAGTTGATTGATTATTTAAATTAGACTGATTATTTAAATTAGACTGATTATTTAAATTAGATTGATTATTTAAATTAGACTGATTATTTAAATTAGACTGAGTGTTTAAATTAGACTGATTGTGTAAAGTTGATTGATTGTTTAAAGTTGATTGATTATTTAAATTATTATTTGAATTAATTTGTGATTGAATAGGTAAATTTGGTGGAGATAAAGTTTGAGATTGTGAATTATTTTCATTTCCTAAATTTTGATTTTGTTGTAATAAATTATTATTCGAATAATTATTATTAAAATTTTGATTATTTTGATTTTCTTTTCCAACATCTAATAATCTTTTAATAGGAAAATTTTTTAAATCTTCATCTCTTTTATATAATAAATTTCTTGCTTCTAAAAAATCTCCAATTGGAACATTATATTTTTGATAAAAAATAATATTTTTATTTTTCTGATTTTCTTTTTCAATTATTTTTTCTATTTTAGGTCTATTTATATTATTTGAAACACTTCTTATTTCTTTTACTATTTTTTTACTATTATTTGAAATATTTGGTTTGTTTTTTAATTGACCATATTTTTTAAAATCTTCTTCTTTTTTTATTTTTTCCATTTTTTTTTCATTTTCTAAATGTCTATTTTCCCAATAATTATTTATTGAAGAATAAACTTTTGAAGTTTCTAAAATATTATTTTTGTTCTTCTCAAATATTTTCTCATAATTAACTAGATTTTCTTCACTATTATCCTTTGATATTTCATTATTTAAATTATTCTTCTTTTTAAATCTATATTTATTTTTTGGAGTTAAAATATCTAATTTATCCAAAGAATATTTATTTTGATTAACTGGATTAAACATTTATATTTTAATTAAAAAAATATAAAAAATAATCTAATTATTCATCATATAAATTATTCCAAATATTTTACCAGACATTAAGTTTTAAACAAAAATCAATTATGTTAATATTGGGATAAATCTAATTATATGTTTTACAAGAATTTATGGAACAAAAAATATATTAATAGAATGGATAAAGTAATGTTAACTAAAATTAAAAAATATTAAAATACCTATAAGAATTAATAATGATAGATTAAAAATAGCATTAGATCTATCAAATTTAAATAATTCTTAATATGGAGATTATTAAGATTAAAAGAAAAATATGAATATAAATTCAATGAAAAATATAGAATGTATGATACAATAATTAAAGAAATATTAGGAACTAAAGATATTCGATCTAGTGTATTTTGTAAATAACTTAATATTTAAAATATTTAGGAGAAAAAGAAGAATAATATTAATGATAAATTTACAAATAGATTAAAACAAGGGATATTGATATGTAGGTAGTGATTTTCCTTTGTTTTAATTTATGTGTCATGAATATATTTTATTGAAGATATATTAATTTGTAAAACAATCAAATGAAATAAAAAAAATAAAAATAATTCAATAATAATAAACTTTTATTTATAATCAAATAGTTTTTCTTTTACTTTATTTTTCCAAAAAATTATAATTTATCTTATTCAAATAATTGATTAAAAATATTATAATATAATAATTTTTTTATATTTGGGTTAAATTGAAGTAAATTTTTTTAAAAATAAAAAAAAATGAAAATCCAAGAAAAGGTAAAAATTAAAACCAATAAAATTTAGGATTCTAAAATAATAAAAGATAATTTAAATATTGCAAAAATTTATGGAACACATAATTTAAAAAATTTAAAATACCAAAGTATTAATTCGAATATCTTAAACAAACATTATAATATTAATAAAGACCTCAACACTCAAATTTATAAGAAAAAAAATATAAGTTATCAAAAACCAAAAATAAACCAAATGAATTTTTCTCAATATTCAACTTTAAATCAAAAAATTCCTTTTCAAAGAAAAACACTTAATTCTTCACTTCAAATAAATTATTTTACAAATAATAATTATAATATAATTAATAATACTAAAAATTATGAAACTGAAAAAAAAAAAGAATTTTATTTTAAAGAAGAAGAAAAAAATAATATTTTAAATGAAGAAGATTTAAAATATATTGGTTTTTTTAAAGAAAAAAATTTTATGAATGAACAAAATCAAAAATTCAACATTATAAATATTAAAGTTCAAAGTGTAATTAATAATAGAGAAAGTTATAATTTTATAAAAGAAAAAAAATTAAAATTTTTAGAAAATATTTTTTATAAAGATTTAAAAAATATAAAATTAAGAAAATATAAAAGTTGTGTTATTTGTAATAATTATTTTAAAGATAATGATTTAATTAATATATTTTATTGTGGTGAACATATTTTTCATACAATTTGTTTAAAAAATTGGTTGTTTGAATCTAGTGTTTGTCCTTTTTGTAATTATGATTTTATGAAATATTAAAATTAATATCTTTTAAAAAATAGGTTTTGATTATTGTATAGTTAAATTTATTTATTATTTATTTTTTCTTATATGTGATTATTAGTGTAATAAAAATATTTAAATATTTTAATAAAAAAATGATAAAAATTACAAAAAAAAATATTCAAAATTTTAATTGAAAATTATTTCATGATAAAGATAATATTGTATATCTAACAAAAGATTTTTTAAAAATAGAACAT
>JAEEGK010006634.1_pt1 | contig 27803 bp, 19 predicted proteins | sample 8958771 | NCBI WGS metagenome assembly JAEEGK01 (sample SAMN16246547, study PRJNA631951) | gut metagenome | biome: gut microbiome; feature: rumen; material: SC-attached | host: Bos | place: Iran: Karaj | collected 2018-10 | reverse complement strand
ATAGTCAAAGGGTGGCCGAGGCTGTGTTTGGAGCGTCGTTACGTGAAGGCGTATGCTTTACCACTGAGAATCTATCACGCAAGCAGATCGTGCCTCGTATCACCGCAGTACTTTAAATCAAACAAAGCAGACTCATTGAGAACCTTCCCTTGTGGGTTGTGATGCACGCATTTAGTAGAAGGAGCAAATTTATGACACAAAGGGGTCAGGCACTTCTGTGTCATTAAAAGAAAATCCCCGCAACTTGCGGGGATTCTTTTTACATGTCCTCATAAGTATCGAGGTATGTGACATGCGTGACGAGGTATTCCTCGACACCATGCTTGCCGTCGGCACCGCCGATACCACTCTTCTTCACACCTGCGTGGAAGCCCTGGATGGCCTCGAAGTGCTCGCGGTTGATGTAGGTCTCGCCGAACTCGAGTTCGCGGCAGGCCTTCACAGCGACGTTCAGGTCCTTGGTGAAGATCGATGATGCCAGTCCGTACTCACAGTCGTTGGCCCAGGCGATGACCTGGTCGATGGTGTCGAACTCGATCAGCGGAATCACTGGTCCGAAGGTCTCCTCGTGGATGATGTCCATATCCTGCGTACAGTTGTCGAGAACGGTAGCGGCGTAGAAGTAACCTGTGGTGCCTACACGCTCACCACCGCAGAGCAGACGGGCACCCTGCTTGATGGCGCGATTCACCTTCTCGGTGACACTCTCGAGGGCACGGGCCTCTACCAGCGGACCCATGTCGACGGTCTCGTCCTTGCAGGGGTCGCCCACCTTCACGGCCTTCATCTTGTCGACGAGGATCTTCGTGAACTCTGCCTTCACCTCCTTCTGTACGTAGACGCGCTCGGCATTGTTACAGATCTGACCGTTGTTGCCGATACGGCTGTCGACAATCCACTGGGCAGCGCGCTCGAGGTCGGCATCCTTGCAGACGATGGCTGGAGCCTTACCACCCAGTTCGAGCGACACCTTCGTGATGTTCTTCGAGGCGGCGGCCATGATGCTCTCACCGGCAGCGACTGAACCCGTGACGCTGACGATGTCGATCTTCGGAGAGCCTGCCATCTCGTTGCCGATGACGGAACCCTTACCAGTGACGATGTTGATGACGCCTGCGGGCAGTCCTGTCTCAGCGACGACCTTGGCAAACTCGGTACAGTTCTCGGGCGTGAGCTGTGAGGGCTTGATGACGATGGTACAACCGGCGATGAGGGCTGCACCGGCCTTGCGGGCAATGAGGAAGAAGGGGAAGTTCCAGGGCAGGATGCCTGCTACGACGCCGATGGGCTTCTTCGTGAGCAGGATGGTCTCATTGGGACGGTCACTGGGGATGATCTCTCCCTCGATGTGACGGGCGAAGGTGGCCATGTACTCGAAATAGGCGATGGTGGCGCCCACCTCGATCGAGGCCCAGGCACGGGTCTTACCCTGCTCGCGCATGATGATCTCGGTAAACTCCTGCTCGCGCTTACGGATACCCTCGGCCATCTTCAGCAGGTAGCCGGCACGCTCGATGGCTGGCGTCTTGGCCCAGGCCTTCTGGGCTGCGCGGGCAGCGTCGAGGGCACGGTTCACGTCCTCAATGGTTCCATCGGGCTGGCGACTGATCACTTCCTCGGTAGAGGGGTTCAACACGGCGATCCACTGGCCGTTGCTGCTATTGCAGAACTGGCCGTTGATGTACATCTGTAAATCTTTCATACGTTTTGTTTGTTTTGTTTTTGAATAAAGTAGATAAGTTTATTGTGATTCTGTGAGCAAAGTTAGTGAAAAAATGGTCAAGATTGCACCAAAGCGGTGCAAAAAAATATTAAATCAACTATTTTTCGCATTTTTTATGTAACTCTGTCCGCCAAATGGAGGGAAATGATCATTTATTTCCCCAGGAACTTCGTGTTGAGGTAGTTGTTGAACGCCTCCTTGTAGTTGTCGCCGATGGGCAGATAGGTGTCGGCATCCATGATGACGCGGTTCTTGTTCACCTCCTGTATCTCTTTCAGGTTGATGATGTAGGAACGGTGTATGCGCATGAAGTACGACGGCAGGTGCTCCTCGATCTTCTTCATCGAGAGGAGGGTGATCAGTGGCTTGGGCGTGCTCTTGAGGTGGAGTTTCAGATACTCGCTCATGCCCTCGATGTATCTGATGTCGGAGATGGCAATCTTCACCACCTTATAGTCGGTTTTCAGGAAGAGGGTGTCGTCTTCCTGCGTGCTCTCTGTGGTTACGGGCGCAGGTGAAGGTGTGGCCAGTCGTTCCTGCAGACGGTTGGCAGCACGACGGAAATCGTCGAGGCCGAAGGGCTTGAGCAGATAGTCGACGGCATTCACCTGGAACCCTTCGACGGCATACTCCGAGTAGGCAGTGGTAAACACGACGAGGGGTGGGGCAGCGAGCGACTTCACGAACTCCATACCGTTGAGGTCGGGCATGTTGATGTCGCAGAAGATGGCGTCAACCGTCTCCTGGTTCAGTATCTCCTTGGCCTCGATGGCACTCTGGCACTGGCCCGTGAGTTCGAGGAAGGGAATCTTCTGGATATAGGTCGTCAGCTGTTGCAGGGCTAACGGCTCGTCGTCGATGGCTAAAACTCTGATCATAGTGGTAATGTTAATTTGACGGAATATGTTTGGGGATCGTCGTTGATATCGAGCTCGTAGTTCAGACCGTAGATGAGGTCGAGTCGCTGGCGCACATTGGCGAGTCCCACGCCACCATGTTTCTCTTCTTCCTGCGGGATGCGCGAGTTATTGCAGGTGAAGACGAGGGTATCGTTGTCGATGTTGATGGCGATGTCGATGAACGACTCCTGGCGATAGCTGACGCCATGCTTGAAGGCATTCTCAACGAAGGTGATGAAGATGAGTGGCGGCACGTCCTTGTTCGGCAGTGTCTGGGCCACGTCCACCTGTATGCGCACCTTGTCGGTATAGCGCAGCTTCATCAGCGTGATGTAGTTCTGCAGGAAGCTGATCTCACGCTCAAGGGGCACCACCGTCTTGTTGCCTTCGTAGAGCACGAAGCGCATCATCTTCGACAGTTCGAGGATGGTCGACTTGGCCTTCTCGGGGTCGATATCCACGAGGGCGTGGATGTTGTTGAGCGTGTTCATGAAGAAGTGGGGGTTGATCTGATACTTCAGATACTCCAGCTGCTGTTCCAGGTTACGTCGCTCCAGCTCTTTCAGGTGTTTCTGGTCGTTGCGCTGCTTGAAGTAGAGCTTGATGCCCAGGTTCATGCCGAGCATCAGAACGACGATGATGAGGGCGACGATGTCGCGCTGTCCGAAGATCAGCGGCGGGTGCTGATTGCCCTCGCGCCGAGGCCCCTTTTCATGTCGAGACCCTTTTTCGTGACGAGGCCCGTCGGGACGGAAGGGCTCGATGTCGCGAGGAGGTTCGCCTGGCTCGAAGTCACCCTCCTGAAAACCTGGCTCGAAGTCGCCCTCCTGAAAATCAGGCGGCAACGGCGGTCGCTCGTGCTCGAATTGTTTCACCATCTCAGGGCGCGGCCCGCGATTGCGGAAGTCTGGACGGTGGTTGCACTGGTAGACCTGGAAGATGACGATGATGGCCACACTGAGACCCAGGTAACGCCACTTCTGCTGGTGGTAGATGAGCATGGGCGCCATCAGGTGGTTGTGGATGAGGAACACGAGGAAGAAGACGGCATACTGCTTCCAAACGGGGAAGATCTCACTCCAGTCGAAGTCTATACCTGTCTGTGCGCTGCGAACGGACATGCTCATCACTGGCGCCATGAACAGCATGGTCCACAGCACGATGTAGATAATGGTCTCTGCCCTCTTGTTTTTCTCAAATGCCATTTTCATTCCTTAATTGTTTTCGGAATGCAAAATTAAATAAAATTAAAAAACGGGGCAAATCCGTTCAACGAATGCCCCGTTTTGTTCAGCGAATCACTTTCCGGGTGGCGCCTTTCTCTTTGACGATGACGATGCCCCTGGCTTGAGAGCCTTGTGGCAGGCGTCGTCCGCTGAGGTCGTAGACAGCCCCTTCCTCGTTGTTGACGGTGATCACACGGCTGATGCCCGTTGCGGCATTCTCGATGACGTCGCTCGTGTTGAAGTCCTGCGAACCACCGCTGTAGCTGATGGTGCCGTCGGCCTTGATACAAACGCCGCCGTGACCAGTGATCTTCAGCGCGCCTCCCGTCATGTAGAAGTTGCCGGAATCCTCGTCCTCGTGGTCAGTGGTGGTGCCCGTCGACTTCTCGTCCTTCAGCGACACCTGTATACCGTCGTCGCCTGGACTTGTGATGTTCACCGTGCCACTCTCCATCAGGAAGTACTGGTTACAGTTGATACCGTCCTTCAGGGCACTCTCCACGTTAATGGTGCAGTTCTTGATCTCCACATACTCTTTGCTCCAGATGCCGTGGGCGGTTTTGCCGTTGACGGTGAGCGTGCCCTTGCCCTTGAACTCGGTATGCCCCTTGCACACGAAGCAGCCTTTCCAGTCGCCTCCAGCGCCGTCGGTGAGCGTGTTCGTGGTCTCGTTCTCGATGCGGAGGTTGATGCGCTTGCCGTTCTGGATATCGATGGCCGGCCCCTGGGGGTTGGTCAGTGTCAGCCCGTTCAGGGTTACGCTGGCCTTATAGCTGCCGCTGAGGTAGAAACTGCCGTCGGTGGTCGATCCCGAGAGAATGTAGAAGATCTCCCCGGGGGCATTGTCAGTGACCGTCTCCGCCTGAGTCAGTTTCACGTAGGCACGGTCGATCGATGCGCTCACGTAGCCGCTGATGTTGTCGGCGATGGTCACCACGGCCTTGTCGCCATCGTAGGTCACCTCTACGGTGTTCTTATCAATGGCATATACACTGCTGGTGAGAGCCAGCAGTGTCATCATGTTAAGCAGTCGTTTTGTGTTCATTTAGTTGCCCAGAGCCTTGTCTTTCAGTTCGTTGGCCTTGTCAGCGATGCTGTTCTTGGCATCCTCGGCCTTCTCGGCAGCAGCGTTAGCGACACCCTCTGCAGCATTGCCGATGCTTTCTACAGCCGAACTCAGACCGCTGACGATAGCGTCGGCAGGAGCCTCTGTCAGGGCACTGATGGCATTGTTGATGGTCTCGTTGTCACCTACGAACTCCTTGATCTTCTCAGCATTCTCCTTCAGGAAGTCCTGTACCTTGGCCACATAAGCCTTGGCAGCCTCGGGGTCGGAGGTCAGGATCTGCTTGATCTTCTCCTGAATACCAGAGAGCACCTCCTGAAACTTGTTGGCGTCCTTAGCGTCGATCTGAGCCTGGAGCTCATTGATGGTGGCGGCAGCCTCGTCGTCGGCGTTAATGGTTGCTACGACCTCATCTTCTGCTGCCTCTGCGGGTTGGGCAGGCTTACTTGTACATGCTGCCAAACTGATGGCAACGACAGCCATGACGGCAAAAAATACTTTTTTCATAAGCTTAAAATGTTTGTTATTTAATGATGTTTGTTCGCTCCATTATTGATTTTCGGCAACAAATTTAAGCTAATTTTGAATAAGTTATATCAAAAAAGCCCGTTTTTTTTATTTTTTTTAGTAATTTTGCAGTCCGTTTTCAAGATAACAAGATTAGAAGAGAAGAAAAAGATGACGACATTGACATTCAAACCCAAGCTGTTTTCGACCTTGCGCCATTACGATCGCAAGAGTTTTACGACCGACCTGCTGGCAGGTATCATCGTGGGTATCGTGGCTCTTCCTTTGGCCATCGCCTTCGGTATCGCTTCAGGCGTTACCCCCGAGAAGGGTATTATCACGGCCATCGTGGCTGGTCTGCTCATCTCCGTCTTCGGAGGCTCTAAGGTGCAGATCGGTGGTCCTACGGGCGCGTTCATTATTATTATATATGGTATCATCCAACAGTATGGGTTCGAAGGTCTCACCATTGCCACACTGATGGCGGGCGTGTTCCTCATCATGTTCGGCGTGCTCCATCTGGGCACCATCATCAAGTATATCCCATATCCCATCGTGGTAGGCTTCACCAGCGGTATCGCCCTGACCATCTTCACTACGCAGATCAAGGATCTCTTCGGACTGACGATGGCCTCCGTGCCCTCCGACTTCATCGAGAAGTGGATTGCTTATATCGGCTCTTTCCCCACGATCGACCCCTGGAGCGCAGCCGTGGGTATAGGCTCCGTCGCCGTCATCGCCCTCTGGCCGAAAATAGCGCGACTGAACAACGTACTGAGTAAACTGCCTGGATCGCTGATTGCCATCATTGTGATGACCATCGCCGTCCTGTTGCTCAAGCAATATATGGGCGTGACGAGCGTCGAGACCATCGGCGACCGCTTCTCCATCTCCAGTCAGTTGCCAGGCGCCCAGGTGCCTGCCCTCTCTTGGGAGGTGATCAAGGGTCTTGTGTCTCCAGCCATCACGATTGCTATCCTTGGCGCCATCGAGTCTCTGCTCTCTGCTACGGTGGCCGATGGTGTCATTGGCGACCGTCATGACTCTAACACGGAGCTCATTGCACAGGGTGTGGCCAATCTCGCCAGTCCCCTCTTCGGCGGTATCCCTGCTACGGGAGCCATCGCCCGTACGATGACCAATATCAACAACGGTGGCCGCACGCCCGTTGCCGGTATCGTCCATGCCGCCGTGCTGCTGCTCATTTTCCTTTTCCTCATGCCCCTTGCCCAGTATATCCCCATGGCCTGTCTGGCAGGTGTGCTCGTCATCGTCAGCTATAACATGAGCGGCTGGCGCTCGTTCACGAGTATCCTGAAGAATCCTAAGAGCGATGTCATCGTACTTTGGGTCACCTTCCTGCTGACGGTCATCTTCGACCTGACCATCGCCATCGAGGTGGGGCTCATCTGCGCCTGTCTGCTCTTCATGCGCCGTATGGCTGAGACTACCGATGTCAAGGTCATCAGCGACGAGATCAACCCCGAGGAAGAGGAGAGCGACTTCCAGCTGGGTAACCTCGAGCACCTCACCATTCCCGAGGGCGTCGAGGTCTACGAGATCAATGGTCCTTACTTCTTTGGAGCCGGTAACCGTTTCGAGGAGATTATGGGAGCCTTGCGCCACCAGCGCCAACATCCTAAGGTGCGCATCATCCGTATGCGTAAGGTGCCCTTCGTCGACTCTACGGGTATCCACAACCTGACGAACCTCTGCCTCATGTCGCAGGGCGAGGGTATTCAGGTCGTTCTCTCAGGCGTTAATGAGAAGGTGCAGGCCGTTCTCCACAAGGCTGGCTTCGACAAGATGCTCGGCGAGGATAACATCTGCTCTCACATCAATATCGCCCTGGAGCGCGCCAAGCAGCTGATATGATTGTCTAGGAAATCATATTCATAGATTATATGTTTGTGGGTACAAATATCCCCCGCTCAGTAATGGGCGGGGGATACTATATTTACTGCATATTGTATACGACTTGCATGAGTCGCTTGCCGAGGTCGTCGGCGAGTTCCATGGTCGGAGCCTCGCTATAGACGCGGATAATGGGCTCGGTGTTGGACTTGCGCAGGTGTACCCAACGGTCGGGGAAGTCGATCTTCACGCCGTCGATATCGTTGACAGTAGCTGAGTTGTCGTTGGCGAACATCTCCTTGACCTTGTCAAGGATGGCGTCGACATCGGTCTCAGGGGTGAGGTCGATGCGGTTCTTCGCAATCTGATAGTCGGGGAATGTGGAGCGCAGTTCGCTGACAGTGCATCCTTTCTGGGCAAGACTGGAGAGGAACAGGGCAATGCCTACGAGGGCATCGCGACCGTAGTGGCTCTCGGGATAGATGACACCGCCGTTGCCTTCGCCGCCGATGACGGCACCTACTTCCTTCATCTTCGTGGTGACGTTGACCTCGCCGACAGCTGCTGCCGTGTACTGGCCACCATGCTTCTCGGTGACGTCGCGTAGGGCACGCGTAGAAGAGAGGTTGGAAACGGTGTTACCTTTGGTATGGCTGAGGACGTAGTCGGCGACGCTGACGAGGGTGTACTCCTCGCCGAACATCGTGCCGTCTTCGCAGATAAAGGCGAGACGATCGACATCTGGGTCAACGACGATTCCGAGGTCGAAACCGCCTTCCTTCATCTTATCCATGATGCCTGCGAGGTTCTTCTCGAGGGGCTCGGGGTTGTGGGCAAAGTCGCCTGTGCAGGCGCTGTTGAGGATCTCGTAGTCAACGCCGAGTTGGTTGAAGAGATCGGGCAGGATGATGCCTCCCACGGAGTTGATGGTATCGGCGCAGACACGGAACTTGCGCTGCTTGATGGCCTCGCGGTCGACGAGCTTCAGAGCGAGCACAGCGTCGATGTGGCGCTTGTTATAGCTGTCGTCGATGGTGCAGGTGCCGAGCTTGTCGACTTCGGCATAGTTGAAGTCCTCGGCCTCGGCCATGCGGAGCACCTCGGCTCCGTCGGCAGCGGTCAGGAACTCGCCTTCGCTGTTGAGCAGCTTCAGGGCGTTCCACTGACGGGGGTTGTGCGAGGCGGTGATGATGATACCGCCATCGGCACCTGCCATGCGGACGGCCAGCTCGGTGGTCGGGGTGGTGGCGTAGCCGATATCAATGACGTCGTAGCCCATGCCCATGAGGGTACCGACGACGACGTTACGTACCATGAGGCCTGAGATGCGGCCATCGCGGCCTACGACAATCTTGCGCGTCTTTGCGTTTCTGGCAATGAACTGGGCGTAGGCGGTAGTGAACTTGACGATGTCTAATGGGTTCAGTGTATCGCCGGTAGGTCCGCCGATGGTACCGCGGATACCGGAAATGGATTTGATCAGTGTCATATCAGTATGTTGTTTTGTGATTGTTACATCTGGCGTTGGAATGTGATGACATAATAGTATGGCGTCACATTGCTGGAGGCGGTGGCATGTCCCTGGGTGTGGGGAACGATGAGGCGCACCTTGGCGCACTCTTCTTCGAAGGACTGGGGACGGCCCACCTTGACATAGGAGAGGGGCACGAGCCAGCCAGCGGGAACGGAACCGCCATAGAAGGTGTACATGACACCACTGGTGAACGAGGCCGTGAAGGAGGCGTTGTTGCGGGTGATGGTCATGACATCTGGGGTGTTAGCGAGGTTGGGCGTATCGTTCCAAGTCTGGGTCGTATCGTTGAGAATATTGTATTCGCGATAGCGGCAGACGAGCGTGGTGCTCTCGGTGGTGCCCAGACTGGTGCCGCAACCGTTGCGGACAATCTGCATGTAGACACCGTTCTTGTCGAACTTCACAAACTCGTTCTTGGATACGTTGGTGGTCATGCCTTGTTGCTTGAACTGGTCCTCGCTGATGACCACAATGGAAGAGTCGGAGATGAACTTCGCAATGGCGTTGCGCTCCTTCTCCTTCTTGTCGCCATAGGTCTCGTAGTCGTTACAGCTGGATAGTACGGCTGCGATGGCGATAAATATGAATAGTACTTTCTTCATTCTGCGTGCAAAGTTACGAAAAAGAATTTATTTTTGGCACGGATTGCACGGTTTAACATTGTTTTTTTGTTTATTTTAATCATTTCAGCCTATCAGTATAGGCTTCAATGGCTTTACGGACGGTGTCGATGGCTTCCTGCATGGTGCCGTTGATGCGTCCTCCGGAGGCATTGAGGTGACCACCGCCATTGAAGAAATCCTCGGCCATAAGGTTGCAGGGGAAATCGTCGACGGAGCGCAGGCTCACCCAGATGAGACCGGGTTTCTCGGTATCCTCGCGCAGCGAGATGGAGAGCTTAAGCCCCTTGATCTGCTGGGGGATGTTGACGAGACCCTCGGCATCGCCCTTGATGAAGTGGAAGCGACGGAGCTCGTCCTTCGTCAGCGTATAGAAGGCTGCATGGTACTCGGGCAGATAGACAAGTTTCTCGTAGAGTACATATCCCATCAGGCGGATACGGTCTTCGGAGTAGTTGTGATAGACATTGCGATAGATGCGGTCCTTGTCGATGTGCTTGGTGAGCAACTGGCTGATGATGAAGTAGATCTCGCAGCGGGTACTGTTGTAGAGAAAGCCGCCTGTATCTGTCATCATGCCACAATAGACGGGCACGGCGAAGTGGGTGGACTGCCCCTCGAAGGCACCCATCTGCCAGACGATACGGAAGATGAGTTCGCACGTGCTGCAGGCCTCAGGACAGGAGATGGTGAGGACGGCGGGCACCTCGGGCTTCAGGTGGTGGTCGATGAGGACACGATTGGCGGGGGAGCTGATGAGCGACTGCTCCATCTCGTCGACACGACTCGGGGTGTTGTAATCGAGACAGAAGATGAGGTCGGCAATCTTGAAGAGCAGGTCGCACTTCTCGCGATGCTTGTCGTAACGGACGATTTTCTGGGAGTTGGGCATCCACGTTAGGAAGTCGGGAAACTGATCGGGTACGATCATCGTGGGCTCCTTGCCGATAGAGGTTAGGTACTCTGCCCATGCCAACGTGGCGCCGATGGCATCGCCATCAGGGCTCTTGTGGCAGGTGATGAGTATGGTTTGTGCATTAGAAATCAGCTGGTTCATCTGAGCCAGCTGATCTTCATTCATAATGTCGATATTCATTTAAAACAGCTTATTAGGATAAACACCCTCGTCGACGAGCTGCTGGATGCGGGCAACGGTGGCTTCGCGGTCGGCGGCATAGGTCACACCAAACCACTTGCTGGTAGTGTCGAGCACTTCGACGGTGGCTGTGCCTTCGTTGATGAGCTTGTTGACCATCAGTGGGATAAAGAACTCGGCCTTCAGGTTCTCCATGTTCTTCGGATCGCTGAGGAACTCCTTGAAATAGGCCTCGCTGTACTCGAAGTAGTCGGGGGTGAAGCCCCACATGTTCATGGAGACGGGGGTGTTGTCGGCTACGGTGACCCACTTGCCCTCTTCGTCCTTGTAGCGGATGGGCTCGGAGGCTGCTCCAGCGTTGGATCCGTCCTCAGCGCAACGTACAATCTCCGTGCGCTCAACAACGGTGGTCAGATGGCCTTTCTCATTCTTCGAGCAGATGCCACGAGCGACGGTACCATTCTCAGAGAGGGTGTTGCCCACACGGAAACCTACCATCGCATACTGGTTCTTGGCGCCCTCGGGGAGGTCGGCCAGATACTTGCCGATGACCATAAAGGCATCGCGGTTGTAGAAGTCGTCGCAGTTGATAACGCAGAAAGGCTCCTTGATCACGTCCTTACCCATGAGCACGGCGTGGTTGGTTCCCCAAGGCTTCTGGCGACCTTCGGGCACACTGAAACCTTCGGGCAGTGCGTCGAGTGCCTGGAAGCAGAGCTCGCAGGGCACTTGTCCCTCGTACTTGGCGAGGATCTGTGTGCGGAACTGCTCCTCGAAATCCTTACGGATGACCCACACAATCTTGCCGAAGCCGGCCTGAATGGCGTCGTAAATACTGTAATCCATGATTGTCTCGCCGTTGGGACCCAGTCCGTCGAGCTGTTTCAGACCGCCATAACGGCTGCCCATACCTGCTGCAAGCAGAAAAAGAGTTGGTTTCATATGCTTTGTTTTTTTGAGTTATTTTAATTTGCGTGCAAAGGTACGAATTATTTTTCAGACAGACGAACAGAGAAAGATAAAATTAATTAAACCGCAAAAAAATTAGAACGGATAGCCGATGGCGAAATGGAGGGTGTGGAGATCCTTGAAGCGCTGGGCATTGAAGAAATAGTGGTTGATGCCGTTGTCGCAGGGGATATGGATGGCAAAACCCCAGTCGAGACGGATGACGAGGAAGCCCAAGTCGTAACGTAGACCTACACCCGTGCCGAGGGCGATATCCTTGAAGAAGCGCGAGGGTTTGAAATACATCTTGTCAAGCCAGTCGGCCGTGAAGAGTAATAAGGCTTCAACCTTCTCCGTATCTTCTTCGGTCAGGCCGAGGCGCTCGAAGGCATCATCGGGTATATCCATATCCAGATGACCCAGTCGCCAGACGTTGCCTGCATCGAAGAAGACGGCTCCCTTCAAGTTGCCGAAGAGGGGTGTCCGGTATTCGAGATTAGTCACCAGCTTCATGTCACCGTTACGCATCAGGTAGAAGGTTTGCTTGGACAAACGGTCCTCTTTGCCATAGTCGGAGAAAGAACCTGGACCAATGGCGCGCACAGAGAAGGCACGGATGCTGTTGGCACCACCCACAAAGAACTCTTCGCTGTAGGGGGCGTCAAAGCTGTTGCCATAATTGTAGATGTAGCCGGCATTGACGTGGGCTACGAGGCTCGATGCGTCGCCTACAGCCCATGTCTTGGTGAAGTCGGTCTCGAACTTGAGGAACTGGGCATAGGGGTTCTTGAAGAGCTTTTTCTGCTTCTCGTTGAAATCCTTGCCTCGTATTACGTCGATGAGTGACATGATATTGCCTGACTCCTGGAGGGTAATCTCCCAGCGGATGGGATTGCGCAACGTCTTGGGACTGGTATATGTATAGGTGTAGCGCATCTTCGGGATGAAGTAGTCGCCCAACGTACGGTCGAGATAGGGGTTATTTTCGAGCAGTGTTTTATACTTTTCCGTAACGGTATTCTTGAACTGGTACTTCAGCGTGAGCGGGGAGAACTCGTGGCGGCTGGTGGCCGTCTTCTGCCAACGATAGGTCCACTCGCCTGAAACGATGTGCATCTCGTAATAGTCGGGGCGACGGATGATATCGGCTGACACTTGTGCGAAAGTGGAAGGTGCCGTGTAGTAACGTCGACGGCGGATGGGGCGGCCGTTCTTGTCGCGACGGATGCGATTGGGATTGTAGAAGGGAATGAGCAGGCGGGGGAACTCAAGGGAGATGTCGCCACCAAACTGGTAGTTGCTGTTGCCTGAGCCTCCACTGGTCGAGAACTCGTAGGAGCCGTGCAGGTTGATGTCGAGCTTCTCGCCTGCACGGAAGGCGTTACGCTTGGTAAAACCGATCTTTGCCAATGGACCGTAGCGGCCGTTGCTGCGCCCGATGGCGTTGCCTTCGATATAGAAGTCGTAGGGCTTGTCGAATACGCAGTTCAGGTGCAGGTCGAGGGTATCGGTATCAGGACGAGGTGTAAACTGGAAGTCGGTACTGCTGAACACACCGTTGGAGTTGATAAGCGAGGCCGACTCCATGTGCTTCTCGTAACTGTACTCCTGACGGGGTCGCAGGGTCAGGTCCCTGAGGATGATACCTGGACGGATGGGTGGTTTCTTGCCGTTGAAATGGATCGTCAGGTGGCGCCGCTTGATGGAGTCGTTGAGCTGCTCGCGAATAGACTTGCGGAACTGCACGTCGATGTTGCCGATATACCACTTCTTGAGGGCTTCCTGGGGCAGTCCGTTTGCTAGCTGGAAACGGAGCTGGGCCTTGTTCTCGACGGCAAAGGTGTCGGCCAGATAGGAGGCATAGCCCGTGTTATAGAAATAGTAACCGTTGTTGCGGAAAAGGTTGCTGACGCGTGCACGCTCTCCATCGAGGGCCGTGAGGCTGAAGGGGGTATCGCGCTTGACGAGACTTCCCTCGCTGGTGGAGTCGATGAGTGTCTGCATAGGGGTGGGGAAGTTGACGTAGGACACGGAGTCGAGCCTGTAGAGGGAGTCGAGCGTGATGGTGTAGCCTATCTTGCACTTCTTGGGATTCTTCTGAGGTACCAACTCGTAGGTCACGTCAGCACGGAAATAACCGTTGTTCTGGAGTACAGAACGTGCTACGGAGGCACGGAGGGTGGGGTTCACCTGACTCATCAGCACAGGGGGCTTGCCAAAGCTCTTGGTCATCCATTTGGCGAAGCCGGAGTCCTTACCAGAGTATTTGTTGTAGACCCAGAGGTGCCACGACCAGGGTACAGTGTAGTAGCTGCTGCCGAAGAGTGAGCCGTTGGGCTCTGTGGCGAGGGCTGCCTCTACCTCTTCCTTCGTGGTGGTGAGGTGTTCCTCGTAAGGGTCATCCTTCTTCTCGTCGGCATAGGTGATCTTCGTCAGACCCGTGAAGAGCTGTTCGTCATCGGGTATGCCTTTCGTCATCGAGCAGGAGGCGAGGAGCACTGTTGCTAATATATATAGGATACTACTTCGTTTCATGAGTCACTCGGATTGTGTCGTTAGGGATACTGTCGCGTGGCGTCGTTGATGGGCGCATCGTGGGCTGTGGCTGTCGCATCGTGGGTTGTGGCTCTTTCTTCCAGAAGCGGAAGATGTCCCAGAAGTTGCTCAGCTTGCGACGCCAGATGAAACCTGCTCCGTATTCGCTGGTATAGCCGTCGAGCCAGTCGTAGGCATTCTGCGTATAGAAGAGCTTGATATATTGGGTGGCATCCTGATTCAGACGATACTCCATCGTCACATTGTCGAAGAAGGAGTTCTTCTGCCCCAGATCGGACGAGTTGCCTGTCGATACCTTGCCGCCGATCTGCACCTTCAGACGGTTGTCGAACAAGCGCTTCGAGAACTTGAAGGAGTAGTCGGTGTGCATCGTTCCAGAGGCATCGGTGGTGTTATCGATACCCACACTGAGGTCGAGGGTCTTCAGGGCTGAGCCTGCGATGTTGTTGATCTCGCTCTGGAGGAACGAGCTGAGGGCTGAGTTCATGGAGAAACCGCCTGTATTGCCATCGGCGAGGTACATGCCCGTGGTGAGCATACCAACGGCCAGCTTGGCTCGCTCCTCAGGCGACATGGTGGTGAGTTCGCCGTTGATCGTATTGTCCTCGGGAGCTTCGATGGTGAACTCGAGTCCCATATCGTTGAGGGTCTTGGTGATGATAACGCCACAGTTGAAGAGCACGCTGCGGTTCTGATTGCCGTTGTCTGAAACGGTGGCCTTCACCTGTTCGGTGGCTGTGATGTTCAGCTTGGGGTTCATGGGGTCGCCCGTAAACTCCACATAGCTGCCGTCCTTGATGGTGAACGTCTTCAGTGGAATGACGGGGAGTGAGTATTTCATCTCACCGCTGTTGAGAGTGTATCGGCCTGTGAGATTGATGCCCTCTGAATTGTACTTCATACGGAGGTCTCCACCACCCATGAGATCGATATAGTTGGTCTGGTCTATATTGAGGTTGCAGACGATGTGGGCACCCTGTGAGACTTTGATGTTCAGGTCGGCACTCAACCCCTTGGGCGCAGGTCGCGAGATGACGGTCTGCGTGGAGTCGTTGAAGTCGGTAAACGTCACCAGTTCGTTCAGACGGTTGTCTGTCGAGAGGGGTGAGTCGAGCAGAATGTAGGTCATATCCGTATTGCCCAAGACGTCGAGACGGCCTCTGATGTTCATCTCCTCGATGGGTCCCTGCATGCGGGCGAGGAAATTGACGTAGGCCTTGCCGTAGGCGATTGCCTTGGGCTTCTGCTTCTCGTTGATGAGCAACAGGTTACGGGCTCGCATTCGCATGTCGATAGTGATGCGATCAGTATTCGTGAAGTCGACGTCGCCCATGATGTTCAGCGGCTCTTCGTTATAGGCATAGAGTCCGAAGTTCTCGAGCAGCAGGTGGGAACCCACAACACGGATGGGGTCGTTGTCGAAGCGCATGCGGACGCTGTAGGGCACACTGACGAGGTAGGCAGAATCGACGAATACCTCACCGTCGACTTGTGGATGGACGGTGGTGCCCTTGATGGTCAGCTCGCCTTCGCCGTAGCCCTCGAGACCCACGATCTGATCGGGCACGAAGCCATTGAAGATGGAGAGGGGCATTCGGGTCATCGTGAACACGGCATCGATAGCACCCTCGTTCTTGTTTTGGTAACTGCCGTTGAGCAGTCCGAATTCCTCTTCGTCGAGCATCAGACGGGCATTGATGGCGTGGGTGTCATCCTCCTTCATCAGGTAGACGAACTCCGTGCTGATATTGCCGATGGGAGAGCCTTCGTAGCTCATGTCGCTGACAGCCATATCCGATACGACGGAGAACTTCTCGTTCTGATCCTCCAGGATGTGGTAGTCGCCGTTGAGCAGACCTGTGATCCTGGGCATGTAGGGCAGCACGGAGGTAATCTCGCCGAGGTCTACACGATGGAGACTCAGCGTCAGGTCTTGCAGCATCGTCGAGTCCTGATTCTCGGTATAGAGTTTCAGACCCGTCTTGGTGTCGGATATCAGGTCGACTTTCGCCTGTATCTTCTTGTCTCTGCCGATGAAGAGGAAGTTGTCCTTATTGAGGTTGAACTCCTTGTAGCCAATCGTTGGGCGCTCAGGCAAGAGGCGCAGTCGCACACCATCCTGCTCCATCTCGGCAGTGGCTCCCAAGCGTACACCCATCTTGCCCTTGGCATCGTAGTAACGCAGCCCTGCCAGCGCACCATGTTCGTGGATATGGCCGTCGATGAGGGCGTTGAACACGAACTGTGGATTCTTCTTGTTGTTGCAGATCTGAGCCTGATAGCTGAGGCGCTCCTTGCGTTGTGTCAGGTTCAGGCGCACCGTATCGATGCGGGTAGAGTCGTAGACGAGTGAATAGATGTGACTTTTGCCGTTGATGCCTGTCTCGGGCGAGGTGCTCAGGTCCATACTCATCTCCTTGAAGTCGATGCCGATGGCTCTGAGGAAGTTGGCCACAGGGTTCTCGCGCTTGCTCTCGAGATGGAGCTTCACCACTGGGAGCAGAGCCTTGATGGCTGGCTGGTTGATAACCTTATTGTCATACTGAGCCATGACGGAGTCGGAGAGGACAGTAGCCTGACTCATCAGTTGTTCGTAGCCACCGCTGCCGTCGAACTTCAGGATGAAGTCGCCACTCTGGGCTCTGACCACTGTGGTGTCAGGATAGGCCTTGATGAGGATGCCCACGTCGCCTGGTGTGTAGGTCTTCCTGAGATCCTTCACGTAGACCTCGTTGAGCCGTCCACTGACGTAGTGTGTCTTGTTCATGTCTGAGGTGATCTTCAGACTGCCGTGGGTGCCTATCGTCAGGTGCTTGTCGAGCAGGCGCATCTGATAGAGGTCGGCCTTGGTGAGGTCAGCGCTGACGGTGCCGTCTATCTGCTTCTTGTCGAGCTGCATGTCAACGGACAAGGTTCCGTCGAAAATCTCGTTGTGACCAGTCATGCTGGCCAGTGCGTGCCCGTTCTGAAGGGTTGCTGAGGCGGTGAGGTTGTCGAGGTTCATATAGCCGTACTTCAGCAGTCTGACGTTGGCATTGGCATCGAGGCGACTCTGGTTTGACAGCATGTCTGTGCCGTGCCCCTTGGCCTTGATATCGGCTGAGAGGGTGTAGATCGAGTCCTTGGGCAGGAAGTGGTGCAGGTTCAGTTGGTTGATGCTGATGTCTGCGTCGTAGGTCATGTTCTCCGTTACCAGCTCTCCCTTGGCGTTGAGGGGTATGAGGGCGCTGCCTTTCATCTTCACGTTGCCTCCGCCTTCGTGCAGGGTCATATCAGCACTGTAGCGTGTGCCCTCGGCTTTCAGCGTACCATTGAGCTCCATGCCGTAGGGTATGCGGTAGATGCCACTCATCTTGGGGTCGATGAGGGCTGTCATGAAGTTCAGCTCCTTGCTCTTGGCCTCTACCTTGATGTCGGCTTTCATGCGACTCATATCCATCACGTTCTCTGCTGTTCCCTTGATCGAGGCATGCAGGGCTGTGGCAAGGTCGATGTCGATGCCCGTCAGGTCGAGGTGCTGCATGTTGCCATTGACGGAACCTCGGATATTGAGCGGACGATTGGGGAAGTGCTCCATGAACTTCTGGGGCAGTTTGCCTGCGTAGATCTGCAGGTCCTGCTTGCCCAACTGTGCAAAGAGGCGCACCTTCATCTTTCCAGGATCCTTGTCGTCGAAGGCGGTGAAGTCGATATCGGCTTCGGCCATGATGTTCGAGTCGGGAGTCCTGAGCGTCATCAGTGGCATGCGGATGTGGTTATAGGTGGAATCGAGCGTCACGCCACCAGTGAGTTCGCTCACCACCAGACCACTCTTCTCCTTGAAGAAGGCTTTCTTCACGAAGAGTGAGGTGCCATGAGGGGTGAAGCTGAAGGATTCGAGCTTGAGGCTGACATCGTTCATCAGGAGATGGAAGAAGTCGATGCCGTCCGTTATCTCTGGCTCATATCTGTTGTCGAAGGCGAACTGGCCGCCATTCCAGTCGAGACTGCCCACCTTGTAGATGCCTTTCCCTATGTCGATGACGGCCTTACGGGCAACGGCTCTGTCGAAGTAGGTGTTCAGGTTCAGCGTGTCGCCTGGCATATGGAGCGTCAGACCACTCTTGCTGAAGCTGAGGCTGTCGGCATTGATGATCCATTTCAGGGTCGATTCTGTGGTGTCGACGGCTGCCGTATCACTGAGGGCGATGTCGAGGTTGGCATTCTTCAGTCGTGCGCCATTGACTTCTGCGAGTTCGTTGTCGAGGTCGATACCGTTCGAGTGCAGCCACAGTTCGTCGAGGTCGCCCTTGATGTGCACGTCGCTGATAAAGCCGTTGGTATTCAGCTTGGCCTGATGGAGCGAGAGCTCTTCGATAACTACGCGCTTTTTGAACAAGGGCAACAGCCTGACATCGACCACAAGCTTGCGCACATCCGCGATGGTATCTGTCACATTGGCCACAGAGTCGTTGGGGTGCAGCATCCTGAAGCCTTCGATGCCTAAGTCTAAGGGGAACTCCAGATTGACGTGCTCCACCGTGATCTCCATCCCTGTCTTTTCTGAGGCGATGGCAACCACTTTCTGTACCACCCAGTTCTGGATAGGCGGCAGGTAGAGCAGCACGGCGAGTATGATGAACAGCAGAATGGGGGTGATCACCGCAATCCCAATCCACTTGACAGTTTTCTTCATCAAGCTATCGTATGACGGTGCAAATTTACAACAATTCTGCGAAAAATCACATCAACGGCTGATTTATTTTGTTAAATAAGGTGTGCAATGGCGAATTTCAACGGGAATGGTCTCTGTCTGAAGGCTGTCTGGGGTCACTTCCAGGCGCACGATACAGGCTTCGGCGTTGAGGGGTTTCGTGGGGTCGAAGATGAAGTTGCCGATGCTGTAGTAGATAGGTTTGTCCATGAATGTCTCGATGGTCTGCAGCGTGTGGGTGTGGTGACAGATGAGGGCATCGGCCCCTGCAAGGATCAGCTGGTGGGCTTCCAACCGCTGGCGAGGTACGGGCTTGAGCGTATGCTCGCCTCCCCAGTGGAGCGAGACGATGATGACGGCTGTGGAATCAGCCTGACGCAGACGATAAACTCGACGGATCAGGGAGTCCATCGGCTCCTGACTGACGCAGGGCTTGTCGGGCAGATAGGCGTAGTTCTCGAGGGCAAGGCGCAGCGAGGGCACGAACCACACGTTGCGAGGCTCAGAGGCCAGCAGCACGGGTTCTGAGGCCTGTTGCATGTTCTCGCCTGCACCCATGGGCACCATCCCTGCCGCGATGATGTTCCTGCGCGTATCGAGGAGTCCCTCGCGCCCTTGGTCTATCGAGTGGTTATTGGCGAGGTTCAGGTGGGTGATGCCATGCTGTCGCAGGGTGTCGAGCCATTCGGGTTCGCCCCTGAAGATGAAACGCTTGAAGACGGGCGCCTCGATCTTCGTGGCTGGACACTCGAGGTTTCCTACCACCAGCTGGGCAGAGCGAAACACGGAGTCGATGCCATCCGAAAAGAGATGGCCGACTCCATGTTGGTTGATCACGCGACGCACGCCGCGATCCAGTAGGATGTCGCCTGTGAAGACGATACTCAGCGTATCACCTGCAAAGGCCGACAGATGCAGCAGGATACTAACAGCCAGAACTGTAGAATACCTCCTCATTCGGCTCAGGCATCTTGTTCAGGGGCACGATGATGCGCTTCATCCATTCGGGCACACCCTTGCGAGGATTCGACTCCAGCTGCTGCTGCCATTCCTCATCCGTCAGACGAGGCTGGTCGATAGGCTGGATAAACTCGCGATAGCTCAGTACGGAACCACGGGTCAGATACAGATAGCCGCCTATCTCCACGACAACGTAGATCTCATCGGCATCGCCAACGGCCTCGAAGAGGATTGACTTGTTGGGATTGTTGTCCGCATTGGCTGTGTAGACGTCGGCCACGATGGCCACCTTCTTGTCGGCTCCCTCCACATCGCTCCATCCATACAGGTCCTGGTTCTTCTCGCGAAGCAGGTCGAGGCTGATGTTCTCGAACGTGGCTCCGATATACTCGATCTGTCCGTATTCCTCGTCTGCGAGTTCCTTGCCTGCCAACTCCTTTTCGCTGACGCGCAGCAGGAATTCGGCTTCCTCGCGGATGCGCTCAGTGGCACCCTCCAGCTTCTCGGTCATCAGATTCTCATCCTTGAGCAGCTTGGCGGTATTGTTGAGCAGCTCGATGGCTTTCTTCCAGAACGATACGTTAGGCTCGACGTAGCCCTTCACGATAGGCTCTGGGGGACCACCTCCACCACACTCGGCTCCCATGGGCTGCTTGGCGTAGAGGATGGCATCGTGTTTCAGCTCTGCCCACGAGGCGAGGGCTGCGTTCAGGTCTTTCTTCGCCCACTCGGCGGTTCCCATGAAGTAGGGCAGCTTTGCGCCCGAGTCATTCGTGTTCATCACCTTCAGCGTCTCCATCCACTGGGTGATGATGGTCTCCTGCCAGTCGATCTCGCCCATGCGCTTCTTCATGGACTTCAGATTGTCGTCAAATTTCTTCCATTCGGTCTTCTCGTCCATCAGGATCTTCTCGGCAGCTGTGACGCCCATCGCGGCAAAGAAGTCGAGACCCTTCGGTGTGGCGCGCTTGGGAGGAACGTTTTCGTAGTCCACCATCTTCAGCAGCACCTCTGCATCGGGCTGATAGCGCTGAGGCATGACGCAGATCTTATTGTGGCTGGTCTTCTCGAAGGCAGGGCGGATACGGGTCTGCTTGTTGCCGATCTGCTCGAGGTTCTTCTTCAGCTTGTCCATCGCCTGCTTGTTGGTCAGCAGCTCCTCCATCGGCAGTCCTGTCTTGTTCACCTCGTCGATGACCTGTGGAATGCTCAGGTCGTCGTGCTTACCCATGAGGAAGGTGATGAACTTGTCCAGTCTGTCGTATTTCTGCTTGATGTTGGGGTGGTCCTTCATCACGTAGGCAATCATGACGGCTGCATTCACCTCCTCCTCGTGATTCATGCCGAAGGGCACACTCTGAAGCCACATCATACCCTCGAAATACTCCTGGAGCACATGGTTGCGCGTGTAGTGACCACGTGGACGGAAGAGGCTGTAGGCAAACGACAGATCCTTGAAATCGGTGATGAATCTGCTGGGGCCGTCAGCGTGATTCCTGACATGTGCTACCTCTTCAGCCACGAGCTCGTCATCGCCCGGATCGGGCGTCATGCCTGTGAAGAGATGGTAGGCCACGTTGAAGAAGCGAATGTTACGGGCAGCTGCGTCCTCGATGACCTTCTGACTGCTCTTATTGTAGATGGCCCTCATCTCCTTCATCATCTCGTAGCTGTAGTCGTACATCAGGGCATAGAGCTTGTAGGTCTCCAGCTCGCGCAGCATACAGTCGATATAGAGGTGGTAGAGCTGCAGGTAGAGGTCGGTGGTGACGAAGCTGGGGAAGTCGTTGTAGTCGTTCTGCTCGTACACCTGGAAGAGCTGGTTGTTGCGGGCAGGCACGATGCCGAAGCCGTCCTGTGCCAGCTGCTGGCTCAGCTGTGGGTCGAACTCCTTCAGTTGCGTGGGATTGGTCAGGTTGGCCATGTTCACGCGCAGACCTTCGTCAACAGCGAAGTTCTGTTTGATAAGCTCCTTCTCGCGCTCCTGCAGGCGACTGATAAACGCCTTTTCCTCATCATTGAACTTCAGGGCACCCGCCTCCTGGATCAGACGGTCGTAGTAGTCGTAGATGTCCTCGTTCTCCTTGCTGGGGAACTCGCTGTAGGGCAGGTTCTCGTCGAAGGCATACATCAGCGAGTCGTACCACGTGGTGGTCAGGAAGACGTCACGGATGTAGGAGTCCTTGAAGGGAAAGCCTCGCTGGGCAGCAGGGGCGTTGCGCAGCGTACGGACATCGGCCAGGGAGAGTCCTGACACATCCATCGCGTAGTCGATACTGTCTCTCAGCTGCTCCACATCGATCTGCGACGGGGGCACTGAGACCACACTTTGCTTCGGGCTGCAGGCCGCTATCAAGCCAGCCAGACAGGCCATCTGAATTAAGTTTCTTTTCATTGGCTAAAGGTTTTTATTGCTGTTTGCTTATCTACACCTTTGATGATATAGCGGTCGAACTTCATGCCGAAGCTTTCCCACCTGTAGTCCGACACCACATAGAGCGAGTCGGTGGTTGATTCCAGGGCTCGTATCCTGCCTAGACTGTCGCCCTCGGATGGAGCCACGTAGCAGAAGTCCTCGAGGATGCCGCCCAACTTCGATCCCAGCCACAGCGGACGGGCCTTCACCTGTCCCTTCGAGTGGGCTGCGGTCGATATGACCTGCTTGAAGATGAACAGCCTGCGGGCCTTCTCAGGGTAGAAGCGCGTCGACTTCACGACCCCCACCATCGCGTCCACACGTCCGTCGCCGTCGACGTCGCCCGTCTGGAACTGGTACACAGGGTAAGGCAGCCGCCAGTCGTTCAGCCAGTACAGGCTGTCGTGCTCCTTCCTCAGCTTAAAGCCCTGCTCCTCGCGGATTGTGCCCTGCTCTGGCAGGTCTTCGCCCGTTGCAGCCCGAAGGGCCTGCGCCGTGAGCGAACTCACGGCCCAGAGCCCTGCGGCGAGCACCCATTTCCGAAGATTCCTTCCCATTACGACTGCAAATATACACATTTTCTTTGAAACATGTACGATTTTCCTCTGAAAATCTGAAATTACAACGCTTATGCGACCAATTTACGCCATCGTGGACGCTTATCGCTGCCTAATTCATCACGGGGGACCTCCTCAATGAATTTATCTTTCTTCCACTTACTGATGATGCTTCGATAGGATGATTCCTCGAAATTTGCACCTTTGGCAAGTCGCAGGTCGTCCATCGTAAATACCTTGGGCAGACGGTCGTAGGTATTCTTGTTGCCAATCGGCTTGATGATAGGCTCGTTGTTAGCCTGCTGACTTGAGATCATATCACCCAGCATGCGCGTCTGAGTCTCCAGACAGTAGTCGGCCATCATCAGCATGAAATCGACACAGGCTTTCGATTCACGCTCCTCGCCCGACAACAGGTGGAAAACAACAGCACAGCGGAAGGCGATGACTGCTGATCGGCGGCGGAAGTTGTCCATCACTTCATCCATGTTCTTCAGCGCCAGCAAACGCTTCTCCTCAGCCCATTTCCCGATGGCTCTGCGAAGTCGTGGCGTATCGACATAACCACTCATCTGACCGAGTTTCTGAGCCGCCTGCTGAATAGACTCCTGCTCATCAGCTGCCAACGGGCGATACTTGGGCATCTTGTTGAATCGGGTGTCTGGCAGTTCCGATATCAGTACTCGACCTCCCAGACCATTCTCAGCATTCTCGCGCTGGAAACATTTCTTGAATGAGCCATAGGTGCCAAAGATAGTCCAGTTGTAGATGACGTCCACATCGCCCGACTCTGCCTGATCGCTATTGTAGTCCTGACCCCATTCCGCACGATCGAACGAGTAACGATAGATATCGTACTTAGCCGACCAGTTGCCAGCAGAGTTGGTCTTCAAGAGCGTGTCCAGCTCTTCGCAAAACGAATACAAGCATCGTCCGGGGGCATTCTTGAATCGTTTCAGCAGCGTTGAGCACGAGATGGTGATGGGCACTTTGCGAATGGGAAACTTCGGCAACTCCTGAGCACGCTCGTTGGCCTTGCGGCACTTGTTCGACAATTTGACGGCATCCTCCTGTTCACGGAAGGCTTTCGACTCTTCCTTCAGGATCTTCATCCAGCATTCCACTGCCTCTTTGCATCCTGACTTACCACCCGCCTGACGGCTTATGATGAGCGACATGAGTCCGAGATGCTGCTTCTTCTCATCGGCATACATGATCTCCACTTGGTCGGCATAGGCCGCTGCGATGGGCATGATGGCGCAGAGCACGTTCATCTGCTGATCTTTCGGAGCTGCCATCACGGGCTCGCGCAGACCTGAAGGCAGTAATCGGGCTATCAGCTTACGACGCTGCTGCGACGCCTGGGCCTCTTCGCTCTCCGTCCCGACCGTCTCTGCCTCTTCACCATACACCTCGGCATGAATCTCACGCAGACGTTTGTTCAGGGGCTTGTTCATCTCAGTGTAGTTCTGATAGAAGTCCTGAATCAGCTGCTGGCAGTCGTGCTCTTCGGCATACTCAGGCATGCGAACCTTCACGACGGCTTTCATCTGTCCGATGGGCATCAGGCGGCAGGCGCCTACGGAGAAGATGCTCAGCAGCGAGTTGTGGCGCACACCTTCGATCTGCAGGGCGCGTTCAGTCAGTCCTGCCTCTTCCATACAGAGGTCGAAGGCTTTCAGACAACTGGCCTTGGCGGTCTGAGGGGTGTCGGCGGCAGATGGAGCCTGACATGGCTGGGTAGAACTTGCAGCGCTCAGCGTGCTTGTGTCCTCCCAAGGGCGATAGTGCTTGTTGGACTTCTTGGCACCGGCAGGAACCTCCTCAAGTCCGTTCTCCTCGCGACGCTTCAGCACCTGGTACTCTGCCTCGCTCTCCTCGATGCTCAACGGCTCGTCGAAGAGACGGTCGTCCAGATACAGCAGCTCGTCGGCATCGGCTGTGGTTGTGAACATGACGCGTCCCAGATCGTGAGCACCAGTGTCCATCTCCGTCTTCGTCAGCATCGACACGCGGACTTGATTCTCGAGCACCGTCTTGCCCTTCTCCCTTAATAGAATAAGGTGGAGACCGTGGCGGGCAGAACGGCTGATCTCAAGCAGTCCGATCTGTTCCTTTATCTCCAGCAGACGGTTGGCAATGCGGTCAGACTCCTCTCGGTTCTGACAGTCCACATCGTAGGCGAACATCTGACTGGGATGCTGACAGCCTTTTACAATCCCGTCGGGCATCAGGTCGTTGTAGGCGAACTGGACGAGTCGGCTCTTGGCATCCTCATTGCCCATACGGACAAGATTCAAGTTACTGCGGTTCTCTGCCGAGTTTCGCAGGTTAAAATACTCCTGTTTGGAAGTGACGGCTCTGGCCATCTTGCTTCCGTTCTTAATGATAATATAATTTGGCATAAAATTGTGGCGCTCCAGTCGGTAGCCCAGGCACTATGCCCTCGTTTTACCGCCTTTACGCACCGCAAAATTATGAAAAAAAGAAAGGCCATTTTTGATAGTCCGAATTAGTCCGAACGGGGAGTGATGTCCGTCCGAAATACCGATCGAAGTCAGTCCGAAGAATAGGGAAATCGGACGCTGTCAGGCGAGTTCTCGGAATTGCTTTACAAGCTCTTTGTGGAGAATGTCATCGTCGTAAGTCGTGCAATCCTCCTTAGTGTAAGCGTAGTAGCTTGTCTTGTCGTTCTTGCACAGCTCTCCAAACTCTTGGTTAAACCATTCGTATGGCGGGCGTTCCACAATCAGGCCTGCGCGGATAGCCGCACTGATGGGTCTTGTGGAGCGCTTCGGGCTGTCCTTTCCGTCGATCTCTTTGTGAAGGTGTTCAAGGATAAGGCGCGCCTTAGAGGTATCGTGGCAATACTGCTTGAAGGCCTTGATCGCTTCATCTGTGAAGGCTTTGAAGTCGATGCCGTATATTTTGCCACGCCCACGGAGAACGTCCGTCAGAATGGCTATCTGGTCGATGGTCATGAAGAGTTCTTGGATGTCGTCCTGGCTGATACGGCTCTGCTGGCCGAAGAGATATATGGCCATGAATCGCCAGCCGTCGTTCGCACGCATGTGCTTCATCCACCTCATGCCTGCCATCGTGCCCGCCAGCCGGCTGATCAGTTCGTCGCGTTCCTGGGTGAGCTCCGTGAGTCTCAGTTCGGGAGGCGTCGATTCCAGCAGATAGTTGATCTGGGGGACGGAGGTCTTGTAGCAGGAGAGCAGCCTTGAGGCAAAGACCCATTCTGCCCGTCCCTCTGCGTCGGGATCGAAGAGCTGCTGGGCGTTCTGCCATGCTGGGCTCAGCGACTCCCTCAAGAGGGCGTAGAGCGTCTTGCGCAGCTCAGTGATGTCGAAGAGCTTGCGGATGTCCTTCTCGTTGATTTGAGGCGTTCTGCTTCGTGCTTCTGAGTATGGTGCGTCTGTCATGCGTTCCATTGCTAATCTTCGGGTTTTGCATCAGCCTCGCGCCAGTAGAGTTGCGAGAAGTAATCCAGCAGATAGCCCTGCTCGATGGTGTACTGCTGCTTGCTGAATCCGATGTCGAATCCCTTCTCTTCAAGCTTGTGCGCGGCGTGTCTCAGCATCTTGGGCGCATAGGCTTGCTTGCCCTTCTCGCTCCAGATGTAAGGGTGGGAGGGCAGTTGCCGCAGGGCTTCCTTATGGATCTCCCGCGCCAGCGCGGTCAGGTCGGGGTCGAAGGCCGATGGCAGCAGTCCCCACATGGCGTCGTGAAGCACGATCTCGTCCATCGTCAGCCCCAGTTGCTTGCCTTCTGCGACATGGGCGTTCAGTTCGTCGACTTGCTTGTAGAATGTCTCGACGAATTCGCGCCCGCTGATATCACCACGTTCAAAATCCCTGAAGGTCTTCCAATGGTCGGCATAGTGGTCCTGAGCCGCGTCGTAGTAGTTGGACACCCTGTCGATCTCGTTTCTCCTCACGAAATAGGTCGTATAGGCGGCGATGTTCTCCAGCGGGGTGGTTGTCAGCCACTCCCTCAGCTCCTGATTGTCGGCTGTGTAGTAGTCGTTGTAGCGCGCCTTCATCTCATCGATATAGTTTTGTAGCGATACCTCATCTGCGTCTCTCGCTACCTCTACTTTCTCGCGCGTACCTTCTTTAAGGACGGTAGGGTCGAAGCAGCGGTGTGCCAGCAGGTGCCAGGCCAGTTGTTCCAGCCCGTTTCTGGCTCCCCAGAAGTTCATGTCGAACGAGTCATCTCCCAACAGTGTATTGAGCTCCTCGAGGGATTCGATTTTTTTTCTCATATTGCTGCAGTTTCTGATTTCCGTCTGCAAAGATAGTGTTTTTTCTTGGAACACGTATGGTTTATCAAGCGATTTTTTTTTTTGCTCCCCGTGTTGCCATGTTGCCGTTGCCATGTTGCAATAAGGAGTATAATACTATAAAGAATACATTCTATTTATCATAATGCTAAATCATAACCTATTAAGTATTATATCAGAGGGGTAGGAGGGTGCTTATGCAACATGGCAACATCACAACAATTTCTTGATTGTGCCTTACCCTCACACGCTTCTTGTGAAATAAGCGCCACTTATTGTAGAATAAGATGTAAGTAATTTTGAATAACCACCTCCGCCCGCGAAAAGAGTAGAATCCCATCTCTTTCAATCAAAAAATTGTTCCCATACTAGGGAATTTTTGCGCCCTAACTATCGCGCAAATTTTTCAACTAATAAGCCATTTCTCCGAGATATTCACTGTTTAGAGTGATGTAAAAATAAATCATTAATCCCCCTCGCAGCCCCAATTCAACCATAGCCGACCAAGCGCCCAATCGTTCTCGAGCGGCAAAGCCGAGCGGCCGACCTGATCGCCAACCCTTGGGAAGCGGATCGCCGATCGTTGGGAAGCGGGTCGCCAGTCGTAGCCGACTGAGCAGAATGGGATGATACACGTAGGCGACATGGCAAAAAAAAGAGGCCTTAGCGGACCTCCAGGTTGTCGTGCTTTGCCATCCAAGCGCTGAACACTGTTCCTGCTACAAGCATGGCACCCATTTCCATTAGTGTAATCATGATGTAAATCTCCTACGTTTCTTTAAATAACCATTTCTTTTTTTTGCGATGCAAAGGTACGACTTTTTGGCTGACTTCGCAAGAGAAAATTCATAATTGTGCAC
>JAEEGK010006633.1_pt1 | contig 27807 bp, 13 predicted proteins | sample 8958771 | NCBI WGS metagenome assembly JAEEGK01 (sample SAMN16246547, study PRJNA631951) | gut metagenome | biome: gut microbiome; feature: rumen; material: SC-attached | host: Bos | place: Iran: Karaj | collected 2018-10 | reverse complement strand
GTTACTGTTTTTTTCTTTGGAAAATTTTTTAATATGGAAATGTTATTTGTAATGAATTGAATTGCTTTTTCATAATTTTGATTTCGAATTTCTTTTATTATGTCTTTATTTATTTTTATAATATTTTCTGATTGCTTATTTAAATATTGCTCATCGTTGTATTGATTTATTTTAAATCCAGTTTCTAATAAACTATCATTATTTATTATTTTGTTAACATATGATTTTTTGAATAATTGAGAACTAAAAGATGGAAAATAATTTGAATTGTTATTATAATTTTGATAATTATTATTATTAATGTTATAATTATTATTATTATTATTATTATTTATATTATTGTTATTATTATTATTATTATTGTTAAAATTATTATTGTTATTATTGTTATTAAAATTATTATTATTAAAATTATTATTTTTTATATTTTCTGTACTTTTTTTCAAATTTTCTTCTTTTTTTAATTCATATTCTTTATTATTCATTTCTTGAACATTATTATTATTAATATTAAAATTTTCTTGCGGAGAATTATTATAATTATTATTATTTTGTTGATTAAAATTTTGATTATTATTAAAATTCGAATTTTGAAAATTATTATTATTCATTCCAAAACCCATATTATTATTATTTCCATTAAAATTATTATTATTTACATTCATATTATTATTACTATTATTATAACTATTAAACGAACTATTTTTAATTTTTCCAAAATTATCATGCATTTCACAAGGCGTAAAATATTGATATTCCATTCCAGGATTATATTTAAAATCCTGAAATCTCGTTTTTTCAGGAATTAAACCTTTATTCAAACATTCTTCAATATTTTTAGCTTTGTATCTACAATAAGCTTGTAAAACAACTATTTTATTATCCCAAACTTTATATGCTTCTAAAACATCAGAAACAAAATTAAACCTTTGAGAAGTTTGATAAGTAACATTAGTTTCTTTATCTTCATTATCAATCGCTATGAAAATTTTTTTATAAAATTTATTATATTCGTCTTTTGAAATGTTAATATCATCTTTTGAAAGAATTTTTTTTAATTCTTTCAAATGATTAATCATAGAAATTAATTTTTTCGTTTCTTCTTCATTCAACTCATCTTTTAAATTCGTTAATTTCGTAACGCAATAAAATTTCATATGATAACTAATTTTTTTATTAATTTTAAAATATTGTGCGCCTGTGTTCCAAACACTTTCATAATAATTAAAAATTCTAATTCCATTATCAATCATATTAAATATTAATTTTATATATTTATATTAATTTAATTAATATATAAATTAAATATTTTTTTCCATAAAAAAAATATCAAAAAAATTCTTTTAATTTAAAGAAAATTAATATATATTTTCGGAGACCTGGAAGGTTTAACAGACCCTCTGTATATTAGGTTTTAAATCTACTATTGTTTCACTGAGAAGTTAGAGTCTCGTTATAATGTCACATTTGAAGACTTGCCCGTCTCAAATTTGGGATTGGTGATGGATTTTCCTGTAGGGGAAAGTCAAGCACTATTAAAGCGAAGTGTACCGTCTCAGGCTGGGTAACAGAACAGGAAACAGCTTCCGTCCTAAATAGTGGGAGGAAAACGAGTCCGAGTGCGTTTGAGAAGATCCGATTTCCAGTGGAATGGTTGTAGATTCTCTCCAAATTTTTTTTAGTATATATGTTATTTTTTTTTAATGATAAAAATTTTTTTAATAAAAATTTTTTTAATAAAATAAAAAAAATTAAATTTTATTATAAAAAATTATAATTATTAAATTAAATTTAATTTCCTTTGTCCATTGCTAAAAATGTTGATAACATTCTTTCAAGTTCATCTACTCTTTTTGTTAATCGTAGTTTTTCTTCTTTTTGATTTTGAATGATATTATCTTTTTGAGCTAAATCATTTTGAAGTTTTAATATTAAATTTTTCATATTTTGTAATTCTTCATTTGTAGCATTATTATTATTTCCTTGATAATCATTATTATTAATCATATTATTATTTTGAAAATATTTATTTTTATTCGATTTCAATTTTTGCTGTCCATTCGCAACAGCAGGATTTCTAATTTGTTGATTAACAGGATAATTTTCAAATTCTCTTTCAAATTTATTTTCATTTACTTGTTGTGGAGGCATCATCATATTTTGAGGTTGTTGATACATATCCTCTTCATAATTAACATTATTAACATTATTTACAGCATCATAAATTCTTTGAGTTGCTTTCCAAAATTTCGTTGATAATCTACTTTTAACTAAAGTTTTACTTAAAACTGGAATTGGACCTTCAGGAGCAAATTTATTATAAGGTTCTTCGAATCTATTATTTAATATCATATCTAATAAACTAATTGCATGTAAATTTCTATTTTTTTTCCATTCGATATTGTTTGTCACTTGACATAATTTTTTGCACCAACTTTCTATTCGAAGTTTGTCATGTTTATCTAATTTTCTACAACGTTGTTCTATATCTGTTATAAGTGCTATAAATTCTCTATCATATTCATCGGTTATTTGATCATCAATCTGCATTTGTTTTTAATTTTAATTAATTTTAATTTTATAATTTTTTAATTTTTTTTTTAATTTAATATAAAAAATATATTTTTAATAATATAAAATGTATGAAAATAATAATAATCAATATTCAGTTCCTTTAAATCAAAATTTTAAAAATGAATTATTAAGAGATGATGTAAATTTTTATTAAAAAATATTTTTTTTTTTAATAAATATTTTTTTATAGAATTATAATATAAAAGAACATTATGAACATAATTCACTTAATGAATCAGTTTGTGATAGTTTATCAAGAGATTTAAATAAAATTTATTTAAAAATGAAAATAGTTGCTATCCCAACAACATATGAAGAAAAACAAAAAGAATTAAAACAATGGGATTTATGGGGACCATTTATTATATGTTTAATATTAGGAATAGTATTAACATTCACATCAAAAAAAGCAACAGGTATTGTTTTTTCAACTATATTTATTATAATGTGGATAGGAAGTATGATAATAACAATTAATTCAACTTTATTAGGAGGTAAATTATCTTTATTACAATGCATATGTTTATTAGGATATTGTACTTTTCCTGCAGCAGTAAGTGCAATATTAACTAGAATTTTACTTAAATTTTTACCAAGTATTGGAAAAATTGTCATAGTAATTATTTCTTTTTTATGGAGCACAAAAGCTTCAATTCCTTTTATTGCTCAAAATATTGAAGAAAGAAAAAAATTATTAGTTGTTTATCCAGTGATGTTATATTTTTTATATCTAAATTATTTTATTTTAGTTTAAATGTAATATAATTTTGTATATATAATAACATATATAGAATATCTTTTATTAAATAAATAATATATATATTATTAATTATATATAATTTTATAATCCATCTTTAAAAGCACCTTCTATTTTTTTTACTCTTTTATCATTTTTAAATAAATTCATAATTAAAAGAATTTGAAAAATACTAACAATTAAAATAATAAATATTTTCAAAAAAGTTAATTTTTTTACATTATTCATTAATTCAGATAAAATATCTGAATGTTTACTTTTTCTATCAGTTAAAAATTTCATATTCTTTTCAAAATCAATATATTTTTTTTTTAAAACATTTACACCTTTATTTATATCAACAAGTTCAGTTTCATCCGCTAAAGATTTAATAATTCCTGATTCTTTAAAAGAATAAAAATCAAATGTTAATTGAAAAAGGTTTCTATTTCTTGGAAAAAAACATAATTTAAATTCACCTTTGCTTATTTTTTTTAATTTAAATTCATCTGATTGTTCATTTCTTTTATGATATAACATTTTATTTGTATCTAAATTATGAAGAGAAACTTCTAATTCTTCTTTATTTGAAGACGATATTAAATAATTAAAAACTAAAGTATCATCTTCATATTCAATATTTTTATAAAAACAAAACTCATTTTTTCTTTTTGATATATCAATAATTAAAGAAGATGAAAAATATATTATATTTATTATTATTATGTAAAATAATAATTTTTTTTTCATTTTTAAATAATAATATGTTTTATTTATTATTATTATTATTATTATATTTATTTAAAAATAAAAGATTTTAAATTAAAATTTAATATTATATTTTATGGATGAAATTATAGTAATAATTTCTTTTATATTATATATAATATTAGATAGAGAAAATTATTTTAAAATAATTTTTACATTTACTTTTATTTATAATTATTCAATTTTGGTTAATAATATAAAAAATAATAATTTTTTAAAAAATTTAAAAAAAATATTTTTTGTTTATTTATTTTCATATTATTTAATAAAGGATCCAAATCCTTTTTATCATTTACTATTTTTTTATTTACCTTTTCAAAATTTTTTCAGAGCAATAAATATAATAATTTTTATTAATTATGAATTAAATAATAATAAAAATAATTTTTTTCTTTCTAAATATATAAATAAACTTAAAAATAAAAAAAATTTATTTATTTCTATTGTTTCATTATCATTAATTCATTTCTTAATATATATTTATAATCAAAAATATTTCATATATTTTTTAAATAAAAAAGATTTAATTTCAAAGGATCAAAAATATTACATAACAGCAAATTTATTTAATAATGAATTAATAATTAAAGATTGGTTAATTCAAATTAAATTATTAATAAATTATTTAGGAACTCAAAATATTTATGTTTCAATATTTGAAAACGGAGATAGCAATGATACAACAATAGAAGAACTAAATAATTTTAGAATATATTTAAATAATTTAAATATACCTAATAAAATAACAACACATAAAGTAACTCAAAAAGGAAATAAAGAAAGAATAGTATATTTAGCAGAATTAAGAAATTATGCATTAGAATTTTTATATGAAATACCTAATTTAAATTTTTCAAACACAAAAATATTATTTTTTAATGATATAATATTTAATTATCAAGATGTTATTAATTTATTATTAACAAATAAAGGAGATTATGATGTTGTTTGTGGAATGGATTATTATGAAAGTTTTTATGACACATGGGTAAGCATAGGAATAGATGGTGAAGAATTTCGTCATTATTTTCCATATCAATTAAATAAAGTCGCTCAGGATTTATATATTAATGGTGAAATAATAAGAGTTTTTTCTTGTTGGAATGGTTTAATAATATTTAATAGTAAACCCTTAGAAAATAAAAAAATTGAATTTAGAAGTGGAATTAAACATAGAGAAAGTGAATGTACATTATTTAACAGTGATTTATATACTATGGGATATGAAAAAAAATTTGTTAATACTCAAATTGTTTTTGCTTATGAATATGATTATTATTATAAAAATAAATATTTATATCCTTGGACAAAAAATTTAATTACTTATTTTTATTATTATTTCTATTATTTTTTTGAGGATAATAATTATAACATGAAAGATATTAAAAGTAAACATGTAGAATTTGATGATTTTTTAAAAGATTATTATGAAAGATATTTAATTAAATAAAAAGCAAGTTTTAATTAAAACCTTTTTTTTATGTTATATATATTTATATATAAATATAATATTATTAATTATTAATATATAAGTTGCATAATAATATTATTATTTGATTCAAAAAAAAACTTTTATTTTTTTGAATTTCTCAAATGATAATTTTTAATGATTTTTTCCTTTTTATTTATTAATTGATAATTTTTAAGTTTTATTTTTTCAATCATAAATTCAACGAATTTATCTAAATTTTCTAAACAAGAATCAATTTTATATTCATTTTTCATTAAATATTCTAATCCAATTTCTTTTATAAAATTACATTTATTGAAAGGCCAAATATTAATACATTTTTTATAAAAGTCTTCGATGTTTATTTTATTAGAAGGAGGAGACCAAACTTTTTCTGGTAATTTTTCGTTTAAATTTTCATTATAATTTAAAGGTTGTATTATATTTTTTATATTGTAATTTTCCATTAAATAATTTTGACTTAAAAAATTGTTTCTATTTTTTCTTCTTTCTATTAAAAGTTTGTGATATAAATAAAAATTTATATGATTAAACATAGAAGGAAAATTTTCCTTCATGAAATTATATAATTGATTATCATTTAAGGTATTTAAATCATTTAAATATTGTTCATTTGTGTATTTTTTTTTAATATTTTCATGAATTAAATTAATTTTTTCACCTTTTTTTATTGTTTTTTTTTCATTTTTAATAATTTCTTTGTTCATATTTTTTTTCTTTTTTCTTCTCTTGTTTATGAAAATTGAATAATTTCTTTTTCGTTTTTTATTTAAATTTTCATTGATATTATTTTCTTGAGAATTTTGTGTTTTTGTTGAAATAGCTGAAGTGGAATTTTCATTTTCATTAATAACTTTTTTTTCATTATTCTTCTTACTCTCTGGTCTTAGATTGTTTTTTATTTTCCCAATTATAATACATGTAATATTAATTTCATTGATGTTTTTTGGTTCAGTAATTTCCTCTTTAGTGATAAGAGAATGAATATCAAATATCTGATTGTCATTCATTGGAATTTGGTTATCAAGTGAAGAATTATTTGATATTAAATTTTTGATGGATTTCATATATTATCTTTTTATTTAAAATTCATTTATTTTTCAATAATAAATATCCTTTATTGGAGGTTAATATATATTTGAATAAAGAAATATTATGAAAAAAGTACATTAAAGTTAATTAAATTATTTAAAAGTGGAAAAGTTAATATTTAAAAATACATATCATATATATATGAAATTATATTTAAAGTTCAAAATATATCTTCAATAAAATTGAATATTACTATATTAATTTATAATATAAATTAACATTAAAAAGGGATAATTATTTGATTTATCATCAAATTTATATAATATGAAAAAATATATATCTAAAATAATCAAAATAATCTAATTTTCTTTAATCAATCTTTTAATATAAATTGTTATATAAATAATAATGATGATAAAAATAATATACATCGCCTTAGATAACTTAGAATATTATTTTTCAATATAAAAATATATATAATTTAATAATATAGGAATAATTAAAACTTAAAAATTGAATTAAATTAAAACAAGGTTTAAATTTCATAATTAAAAAAAATTTATTTTTTGAAAAAAAGAAATTTAATAATAATGAACTTTACTTTATATTTGTATAATATAATATAATAATATATTAAAATTAAATAAGTAATAAAAGAAAAAAAAATTAAATATATATATTAAAATATATTAATGATAGATGATGATAAAAAAATTCTAGAAAATATATTAAAAGATGATACTTCTTTAGATAATACAGAAAATATAGATTTTAATTCAATGGATATAGAAGATTTATTAAACGAAGACACTTTTAAAGAAAATTCAAATAATAATAATTTAAATTTTTTAAATGAAAATGTAAAAGAAATCCAAAAATTATATAATGACAATTCAGATATTGAAACAATTAAAAATTCTGACATTGTTTTAGAAAATTTATTAAAAAATTCTCCAGAAAATAAAAAAACGATGATAGAAAAAAATAAATTTGATTTTGATAAATTTAAATCTCCAATTGAGTTTATTAATTATATGGAAACATTTTATGTAAAAAATCAAATAGAAGAAAATGATCAAGTTTTTCAATTAAAAAATTATGATTTATTTTTGAAAAAAAAAAAAATAAACGCATTAAAATTTCCACCTAAAACAACTTTAAGTTCAAGATTTTTTAAAGATGAAAATATAATTACTTGTTTAGCTGCAAAAGATGAAAATTTATATGCAGGAAATAACGTAGGTAAAATAAGAGTTTATTCATCCGAAGATGAACATGAAATTAAAACATTAATAAATGAAGATATACTAAATTCCCAAAAAAGAGCTGTAGTTTGTATGGATGTTTCAGATAAAAATAATTATTTAGTAAGTGGCTATGAAAATGGTTTTATAGCTTTATGGGATATTAATAAAAAATATTGTATAAAATTAATTACAGATGTTCATAAAAATAGTTGTATTTTAAAAGTTAAATTTATTAACATTATTGAAAAAAAAAATTATACGTTTTTATCATGCGATAGAAATAATAGAATTAATAAAATAAATGTTATCGAAGGGTGGATTAATACAAGATGTGTTCCTGAACCATTATTAAACCTAACTAATCTTAAAGATACAAACTTATTTTTAATTGATATATTACATTTTACAAATGAAGAATTAAAAATGCCTTTTAATAAAGTAAATAATACTATTATTTATTTAGGATGTTCAAATTATATTTTAATTTGTTCTTTAGAACCTGTTCAAAAAACATTAATTACAATTAATAGACCAGATTATATAAAAAAAGATCATTTACCAGACTGCGATTTCGGAAGAGGATATGTTCCAAGAAATTCATCAAAAAATTATATGAATTTAATAAAAGATGTGTCTGAATTGAATTTAATAGCAACAGAGAATGGAATAGATATTAATAAAATTCAAAGATTATTTGCAATTTCTTGGGAAAAATATATTTATTTTTATGTAATAAAATATAATAAAAATACTGGAGTTGATAAAATTATATTAGTAGGTCATTATATAAATGATTCTATAATTATGAGAATGGGATTTTTATCTGATTCAATTGTATATTTTTATGATTTTCGAAATAAATTAAAATTAATTAACACTGCATTATGTATTCCTGGTTACATTAAATTTAAAAAAAATGATAATGAAATTGAACCAATAATTCAAAATGATTTATTATATTCTCCAGAAATTGAATGTAAAGATGAATTTAAAGAAATTTTATTTCAAACATTTTTACCTAATAATAACAGATCATATAATAATTTATTAATAAATCAAATGAATTCATTATATTTTATAGAAAAAAAAACTTTTTATTATGGAAAATTATTAAATTTCGAACAAATTTTAAATAATTTACAACAAGATAGTGAATGGATGGAAGCTCTTACATTAGGATTAAATATTTATCATGGTAAAATTTTGAATTTACCTGAAATTCCTATTGAAGAAAACATAAGAAAAGAAAAATTAAGAGCAGTTTTAAAAGGATTAATTTATCAATATTCAATTATTAATACTTCTATGGATGTTTCTTTAATAAAAAAAGAAAAAATTAATGAAATATATTCAAAATGTATAAATATTTGTATAGAATTTTGTATTGAAATAAATGAAGTTGGATTTCTATTAAATCATATTCAACCAAATTTTGATACAAAAGGTTATTTAGTAATGTTTATTGAAAAATTAGAGCCTTTTATTTTATGTGATAAAATTAAAAATACACAATTAGGTCAAATCACTATTTCTCGAATAATAAGTATATATATAAATAATAAAAAATTTCATACATTAAGTCAAATTTTAACTCATTTAGATGTTCAATCAATTGAAACAGAAGAAATAAAATTTATTTGTAGTGAACATTTTTTAATTCCTCCTTTAATTTATATTTATATGAATGGAAAAGATGAAAATTATTTTTTTCCTATAAAAAGAATTTATGAAATTTATTCAAAAGCAACTTATTTAGATGATAAAGTTTTTATTTCATATCAAGATTATCTAAATAAATATTCTATAGAAGAATTAGAAAAAAGTAAACAATATATAGGCCATCAATTATTATGGTATATAAATTTATGTATTAATGGAAAAAAATTTTTAACTGATGATTTAATATTAGATAATAATTATAAAGATTTAATTAAAAAAATATTTTTATGGCTATTAAATGATAATATTTTAACTGATTTAATGAAGTTTGATTCATATTCTTTATTTATTATATTTCAAAGATTTTTTAATGAATACACCCCTTTTGAATCTATTAAATCAATCAATTATGAAAAAACTTTATTTGAAGGTATTTTATTAAAAGGAAAACAAATTGAAAAATCAAATTTGAATATATATATAGAAATATTAATGGATAAAAGTAAATCTTTTAAAAAAATATTTATTAATGATGATATGTATGAATTTATAATAAAAACTTCTATTAATTTAAAAACTTTAGATAAAAATATAATAATAGAATCAATTACTTATTTATTGCAATTTGAATCAAGACAAAAAGAATCAGAACAAGAAAAAGACGAATTTGGTTTTCATAAAAATTATTTAAAAATAAATGATAGAATAGAAAAATATTCTCAAGAAATAAATCATTTATTAGAAGTTTATTCATCACAATTATCAAACGAAGAACTTAAAAATTTTTTAAATATTTGTAACAACAAATCTTTTATAAAAGTAAAAATTCATTTATTAAAACTTTTAAATGAAAATTCAAAATGTTTGGATTTATATTTAAATGAATATAACTTAGAAGATAAAATTAATGTTACATATAAATTTATAGAAGAAATTTTAAATTCAGGAAACTCAAATACAGTAAATCAATTTAAAAATATAATTTTAGAAAAAATTTTTCAATTAGGTGAACTATCATCCGAAAAATTAATAGAAATAATAAACAAATGGTATGAAAATGATCATTTATTAGTTTTAGATAAATTAAATAATAAACCTGAATTGCAATTAAATTATATTGAAAAAGTTTTAGAAAATTACAAAGAAGATGAAATTTCAAATAAAGAAAATGAAATTGAGAAATACACAAATTTATTAATAGATCATATAACATTATTATGCAAATTAAAAAAAATAGACGAAATTCTACCAAATTTAAAAAAAAGAGCAAGTTATCCACCTCAAGAATGTTTAGAAAAATGTTTAGAAGTAAATGCAATTGATGCTTGCGTATTTTTATATTTAAGCATGGGTGAAACAAATAATGCATTAAATTATGTAATAGACTTATTAAAAAAAAATTTCTCACAGATTATTGAAACTTTAAAAAAAAACAAGTTAAATGAATATAATAATATTATAAATAATGAATATAATAAAAATATTGAAAGATGTATTGAAATATGTGAAAAAGATTGTAGTAAAAATGCTTCTGCTAATCAAATGACAATTTGGTTTGATTTAGTACATGAATTTTATTATTTTGGGAATGAAATTAATTCATTAAGTTCTTCAGAAATAAGTAGCACAAATTTAAATGATCTAAAAAGATTGATAAGTGATAATATTCAAGAATTATTTGAAAAAATGTTTCCTTTTGTAGGAATTCAAGCAATTATTGATGATGTTTCAAAAAATTATCAACAAGCTGAATTTAAAGAATTTAAAAGTGTTTTATCTCAAATGTTAAAAGGTCATACATATATAAGTAATATTTATAACATTGTAATAAATTTATTATATCATGTTTTTGAAAAAAGATTTGATAAATTTAATAAAATAAAACAATTAGGTCACTTTTTTCATTTAGATAAATGTGATAAATGTAATATTGCTTTTGAAATCATTGAAAATGAATGTATATGTGCATTTAAATGTGGTCATAAGTTACATTATTTATGTTGTATTAGTGTTAATGATATTATTGTTTGTCCTATTTGTAGACAAAAAGAAATTGAAAATAAAATAACTTCATATATAGAAGATGAAAAATTAGTTAAAAAATTAAAAATCAAAGAAATTTCGGTTGATAAAAAAAATGATATAAACATTCCTAATAGTAAATTCAATAATAAAAAAACTTATGAAAAATTACAAAATATTGATAATAATTTATTTGAAACAATCTTAATTTTTAACAAATAGACTATAGTTATATATAATTATATGATATATTTGATATTTAATATATTTAAAATATATTATATTTAAATTATATATTTATATTATATTAAAATTACATATATCTTTCAATATTAAATAAAAGTTTAATTTAAATAAAAAAAATAATTTTATTTTATAATTCTCTTGAAATATCATTTATTGAAATTATTCCATCTCGATTTCTATCAAATCTAATAAATAGAATATCTGCTTCTGATAAAGCAATTATTTTTTGATTATTTTTTAAATAATTCGCTAAATCTAAAGGAGTAATATAATTTTTATCATTTCCAGTTAATTTATATGATATTTTATTTAAAATTATATGTTTTATTTTTGGAAGATTATTTCTTAATGTATTTATTTTCTTTTCACTTTCTATAATATATCTTAATAAATTTTGTAAATAAAGTTTTGTTCCATCTAAAAAAATTTCTTCTTTATTATATTTAGGAATATAATTATTAGGTAATCTATTTTCAACCATCTTTCTATGTTCTTTATGAAATGGAACAAACATATCAAAAAAATTATTATAACTTAACACTCCATCACCATTTAAATCATATTTTTTGAAAAAAATATCAATTTCTTCATCAGTAAAATTTAAAGATAATCTTTGACAACCAAACAAAAAATCTTGTTTTGTTATATAATTTTTATAAGAATTTTCAAATAAATAAAAACAATCTTTTATATTAAAATCACTTCTTAATGCTAAATCACATTTTAATTTTTCAATACTTTCTTCAGTATCTAAAAGAAATAATAAAAATTTTAATATTTGTTCTTCTTCATAAAAAACTTTACAATTATTATTTAAATTTTTATCAAATTTATTAGAATAAAATTCTAATCCATTATTAATAATATTATTTTTATGATAATTATCTTCTTTTAAATTATCTGTTTTTAAATTTAACGTATTTGTTATTTTTATTTCATCAGGGTCTATTTTATATAACAATTCTTGATTAGGAAAATTATTTATTTTTTGAAAATTTTCAATATTAAAAATTTGAATTTTATTATATAAATTATTTAATATTTCATTAGAATATCCTCTTTCAAAAATAATTTTAAAACTAATTGGTGATATTACTTCATTTTTTTCCAAACTTAATCTTGAAATAATAGCTCTTATTTCGAATTCATTTAAATATACTCCATTTCTTATTAAAAAATTATTTAAAGTATTGTATGAAATATTGTTTGTATTGGTAATCGAATTAAACATATCTATAAAATTGTAATCATACCTATGTTTAATTTGATATGCTAATGGAATTGTATTATTTATTAAATTCAATTCAGATTTAAAAACATTTAATAATAAACAAAGTATTAATTTAGAAATATTTTCTGATTTTTTAGAAAAGTTTATTTCTTTATTAATATTTTCATAATTTTTATATCCCGCATATAAAAAATTTAAAAAATTTTCATATGTCCAATAATTATTTAATTCAGGATTATAAAATAAAAATAATATTTTAATTTCAACATGTGAACAATTAATATAATTATTTTTTAAAAATTGAATAATATCTAAAATTTCTAATTTTTCTCTATTTTGACTATCCAAATGTTTAAAACATTGATAAACATTAAATTCTTTATTTTGTAATAATATTGATTTTTGATTTTGAACTTCAATTTCATTTTGAGAAATAGCATAAAAAAATTTTGCAATTCTTCTTTCAGTTTCAATAGTTAGCATTTAATTAAATTCGAATAATATTATATAATAATAATAATAAAAAATTTAATTTAAAATTTTAATTTTTAAATTATTAATTTTATTAAAATTATTTAACTTCTTTTCATATTCATTAAACGTTCTAAAAGAGGCATCCAACTTTTATTTTTATCCCAATCACATGATTGTATTCTCATATAAAGTCTTTTTAAACTATTTTTATCGTTTTTATCAAAAGCAGGCATAAATTCAATTAATAATTTAATTACATTATTTTTTAATTCATGATTTTCTAATTTCTTTAATAAAACTTCTATTTTACTTCCAAAATCTTTTTGTTTATTTTCATCTGTATAAACACTATTATAAATATTTACAACATTTTCAAAATAATCATGAATACTTTGTTCATCTTGATTCATTGGAATAATTTGAGGTTGATTAACAACATTTTGTTGATTTGGAACATTTCCAGTAAAAGGACCATTATTTAAAATTTTATTATTAGGAATATTATTATTATTCGGAATATTTGAAGTTGGAACATTATTCATCATTTGATTATTATTTTGAGAAATATTTTGTTGCATTTGATGAGTATTTGATAAAGAAGGAGGATTTGCAGTTCTCATTGGAGGATGAACAGGTTTAAAAGCAGGTGGTTTAGAAGTAGTTCTTACATCTTTATTAACTCCAAAATTAAATTGATTCATATTATTTTTTTCCTGTTCATTTATTTTTTCAGGAGACATAGGATTATTATTATCCATCCCACTAAAGTTATTAGATGGGTTTGGTATATTTTTTGGAAGAGGAGGTTGTTTAAGAGGTTTATTTATAACTGGATTTGGAATATGAGGTCTTAAATTAGGTTGCATATGTCTAGGTTGAGGATTCATATGAGAAGGAGGGGGATTATTAGTAGTTAATCTATTGTTTAATACATTATTGCTGGGAGGAACATTTTTTTTGTTATTTTGATTAGATATCGTATTAATTGGAGGTTTATTATCTCTAAATTGATGTGTTAAATTATTTGAATAATTATAATTTTTATTTCCTAATCCTCCAATTTGACTTGATTTATTATGAAGAATTATTAAATTGTAATTATTTATTGGTTTTGGAAGATTTTTTTCAATTTTATCTTCAAAATGATTGTAAATTCTATCATAAATTTCATTTATTTTTGAATCATTTAAATTAATTAAATTAGATAAATATCTACATGCTTCAGCATATAAACCTTCTTCAACTAATAATTTACTATATTCATAAAAGATTAAAATTAAATTTTCATTATAATTATTTCCTGTATTTAATATTTTATTTAAAGATAAAGTATATTCAAATAAAGTTTGTAATAAATTTGATTTTTCGATATTTTCTTTATTTTCACTTTCTTTTAAATAATTATTATATAATAAATCAATTATTTTATAAAAATTACCAGATAATATATAACAAATTATACTACAAAAAATATCTGGATTTGTTGATAATTTATCTCCTAATTTTTCGGCGAAATTTTCAAATTCATTTTCACCTTTTAAAAATGTTTTTGAATAATATAAATAATCTTTCCATTCTTTTACAACATTATAATCAAATAAATTATCAAATGAATGATTTATTATTGCTGGAAAAATACTTTTAACAAATAAATCTTTATTATTACGGAAATATGTTTCTTTTGCTTTTTCAAAAACATCAGGTTGAAAAGAAGCAATTAAAAGAGCTTCACTTTCTCTTCCATTTTTAAATAATAATTCAACTGCACTACTTATTTCTCCAATTAATAAACTTTTTTTAATTATTTTTTCTATTCCAACATTCCAATTTATATTTTTTGTTATTTTTTCAGTAATTGTGTTAGGTTGTTCTAATAATTCTTGATTAATAATATTAGTTCTCACTGAAGAAGGTTCATTATTTTTTTCAAATATATTATTTATATCTTCATCAGTTTCTATATTTTCAGGTTGATATTCTATAACTTTTTCTTTTTTTAATTTATGACCTAATGCTCTTTCTATATCCTCACTCATTTCATTAATATCATATCCCATATCTTTATATAATAAATCCATATCTTTATTATATATACTTTTTAATGCACTCCAAAATAAAAATATATTTGGATTTTTGTTATTTCGATTTTCAGATATTTTTTCTTCTAAATATTCTAATAAATCAGGTTTTTCAATTTTTTCTGTAAAATCTTTTATTTTTTTAATTAATTCTTCATGTCCATTTAATTTAAAAATTTTAATTTCTTTGGAATTTTTCGCAAATTGATATAATTTACTTCCGAAACTAAAACTAATTCCCGCAGAAGGAAGCATCCAATTAGGTATAACCCCCTCACCTTCTGTGAAACTACTTAAATCTTCAGTAAAATTAATTCTATCAAAATATAATTTTTGATCATATCCAACATAAATAAAACAGTCTTTTAATTTATTACTCCAAATAACTTGACATGATTTTTGTTTAATTTGAACTTTATATATAGGTTTTTTACTTTTAATATTCCAAGCAGTAACCCTATTATCTCTACCTAAAGTTAAAAGATAATTTTTATCATAAAAATTTTTAGCAAGAGAAATAATAGAAGTTGTATGACCATTTTGAAACATCGCACTTGGAGCTTTTGGTTGTTTCATATGATATTGAGTTAAATAATTATATTCAGGGTCATCATAAGCAATTATTATCTGAGCTCCATCAACATTCCAAACAATTTGAGTATTCAATGGTCCATTTGGTCTTGATTCACCTTCTCCTGCAAGAGATTGATTATAAATTGTTAGAAATAAACTTTTTCTTTTCATATCATATATATATGTATTACCTGTATTAGTACTTGTTGCTAAAATGTGATTAACCTTTTCGTTCCAATTCAAAGAACAAAATTCACCTCCTTCATTTGGAGGTTGACAACTCATTGCAACACTGCAATTAAAATTTTTATCTATACTTAAAACTGAAATTTGATCTGTTCCAACAGCAAATAAATTTGGTTTAATATTCATACTAATCACATTAATACTACTTTGAAATAATTGTTGATTAGATATGCATCCAAAATTATTTGATTGAGATTCTCCTGCACTTTGTAAAATTTTTGTGACATCCCATAAAGAAATTGACCCATCAGGATGACCACCTATTACAAACCCCAAAGCATGTTCTTCTGTTTCTTGTCCTAAAGGAGTCCAATCAATAGCAGTGAATTTAACATTAATTGGAATTTGAGTTAATAATTTAATTGGCTCTTTTATTGATGTATTATTTAAAATATATAAAGAAAAGAAACTATCATTTCCTTGAGGACTTGTACTTGATGCTGCTACTATATATTCACTATATTGTTGAATTGGACAGTTTACTATAATAACTGGACGATTTTCTAATCCTTCTTGATTAATTTCCATATTAAAATATAATTTAAATATTAATTTTATATTAATTAGATAATTTTAACAAATATATTTTTGAATTTTAATATAATTATTTAATAAAAAAAATAAGATTCAAATTTAATTTATTATATAAATTAAATGAATGATAAAAATGAATTATATTTTATTAATGAAGGAGAATCAGTTTCAAAAATTCATAAATATTTAGAAAATATGAAAAATCATTTATATGAGGTTCAATATTATTCTTTAAGATTTTATTCATCTTCATTATGGATAGAAATGTTTTATAAATTTATAGAATTATTTCAATTACTAGCTTTTTGTTTTTCAGAATCTTTTATAAAAATTCAAACACCAAATTCATTATTTTATTTAATATCCCCATTTTTTAATTATTTTTTAATCACAGAATTTTTAAGAGGTAATACAAAAATGTATTTTCTCATTCAATATACATTCATATTATTATCATTAATATTAATATTTTTAAAAATCTATTTAATGTTTAATTTACAAAAGATAACTTCTATAACAAAAACAATGATAAATATATATTCATTTATAATGTATACATTTAATAAAATTTTATTAATTCCAATAATAAATTTGTATTTATCAATATTTTCATGTACTGATAAAATTCATGATTTTGCAAATTTTAAATGTTGGGATTCTAGACATTATGCACATATAATAATAAATATGATTTCATTATGTGATTATTTATTAGATGGATATTTTAATGTAAATACTTTTTTTGATATAACATATAATACAAATAATATAATATGTAAAAGAACAACATTATGTGATCGTATACTTTTTTCAACTAAAGTTTTTTTAACTATATTTTTTTATTTATTTAATAATTCTAATGATTGGTTTTTAATTGGGGTATTAATTGTATTTTCAAGCTATAATTATATTATATATTTTCAATTACAACCAAATTATAATTTAGTAATGAAAAAATTAAATGTTTTTACAAATTTAATATTTTTTTGGGCATCAATTGTGTTATTTATTTCTAATATTTGTAGAAATATTTTTGATTATGATTCACCTATTATAACATTTTTATTAGGGACCCCTTTTATAATTATATTTGTTTTAATTTATAAAGAAGTAGGTTTTGGAAATCATACTGTTCACCCTTCAAAAATTGTGACTAGCAAAGAATTTTTTGATAGAATAATAAAATTATGTTCGGTAGTTTCTAATTGGGATAAAAGAGAATCACAAATATTTATAAGAGGTTATATAATAAAAATTGAAGAAAATTGTATTAATAAAGATTGCCCTTTAAATAAGGCAATTCAAAATATTAATAATAAAGATTTAGCAATATTGTATATTTATCAACATTGTGATAATCTTTTTAATCAAGCATTTTCAAAAGATAGTAATAATATGATGTTAAGAATATTACATTTATTTTTTTATTTATGTTTATTTAAAAATAAAAAAAAGGCAAAAAATGAAATAAACATTATTGAAAAAATACCTAACAAATCAATTGAAGAAGAATTTTTAATTTATAAATGTAAAAAACAATTTGATTTAAATGGAGATTTTAAATTCGAAGAAGATATTGATGATGATTTTGGAAGTAATATTTTATTTATAAACAATTTTACTAAGTTTAAATCATTAATAACAAAAATATCTTTATTATACATTGATTTTTGGAATCTTTTATATGAAAGTCATGTAGAACATTTACAAGATATGAGTAAATTAAATATAATCGGAACGAAAATAAATATAGGTGTTCAAGAAATAAAAGATTTATATCAAAAATTACAAAGAATTAAACCAAATGATAAAGAATTATTAGAAATATATGAACAATTTTTAAGAAAAGTAATTTTCGATTATGATCAAGCAAATTATTTGAAAAAAAAATTAGATAAAATTATTACAAATATGAATGAAGAAGAAAAAGAAGATATATCATTAAATGATTTTAATTTATTTTCCATTAATAATAGTGATAAAAATTTATATTTAGTTTTTGATACAAATCCAGCAAAATTTGGAATTATTTTAAATATTTCTATTAGTTTATGTGTTATTTTAGGTTTTACAAAAAGTGAAATATGTGGAAAAAATATTAATGTTTTAATTCCAGAATTTTTACATAAAATTCATGATTCTTTATTAATTAATATATATAATGAACACATAAAAAGCAATAAAAGTTTAATTTTAAATGAAAATAAAAATTATGAATATCATAATAATTCAACTTTTGCCTTAAATAAAAGTAAATATTTAGTTCCTTTTAATTTTAAATCAAATATTATTCAAACAGATGATAATAAAAATTATTGGTTATTAAAAATTAATAAAGAAAATTCATTATATACTAATTTTTCAGGAATAAATTCATCTCATTCAATGAGTCACTTATTTCATATTATAACTAATAATAATTTAATTATTCAAAATTTTACTGGAAATTGTATAAAATTATTTGGATTAAAATTGAATAAATATTCAAAAAATATTGATATTATTTATTTTATAAAAGAAATTAATGAAGAATATATAAAAAATATTATAGAAAAAGATAATTTAACAAATGAAGAAAAATTAACAATTAAAAGAAATATTATTAATTATAGATATAAAACACCTACTGTAGTAAAATTTTATGTAATCGATAATTATCAAGAAAAAAATAATAATAATAATAATAATAATAATAATGATTATGGATTAAATTATGATATTTTAATGGAAGAAATGGATTCAAAAATAAAAAATAATAATTTTAAAATTGAAAAATTAATTTTGAGCATTAAACCAATAATTTTATTAAATGAACAAAAGGGATATTTATTTACATTAGAAAAAAATATTTCAAATAATCTAAATTCAACAGATTCTACAGTATCAAAAGTTAATCTACATCAAAAAAATTCAATTATAGACAAAAATTCTGTGATAAATATTAATAATAATAATAATAATAATAACAATAACAATAGTCCTTCAAATAATAATAGTATTATTGAAGTAAATAAAAATTTTCAAACAAAAAAACAAATTACTTTTAAAGGAAATGAATTTAATAATTCACTCCATTCATCACCTTCAAATCAATTCAACCCAAACATAGTAGACAAAAATTTTTTACCTTCTCTTCCTCAAAATGGAGGATTTAAATTAGAACCTTTAAAATATGTTTATAAATTAAATGAAAAAAAAGACTTTCATACAAGAGAAATTTTACGTGAAAGAGCATTAGAAAAAATAAAAGAAAATGAAGAAAAATCAAGAAAAGAAACTTTATTAGAATCTAAAGAAAAATATGATGAAAATTCAGATGGCTATTCATTTAATTCTAACGAAAATGAAGAAGATGAAGAAGAAGAAGAAGAAGAAGAAGAATATGAAGAAGAAGAAGAAATAAATAAAAAAAAAACTAAAATAAATAATATTAATACTAGTACAAAAAAAATTGATGATGATTATTATCATGTTAATTTTAGTAAAATTAAGTTTAAAATATATGATTTTAAATTACTTAGTTGTGTAGACAAAAATTTCGAAAAAATTTCAAAAGTCCAAAAAACTATCGAAATTGAATTAAATGGTCCAACTCAAGAAGAAAAACAAACACAAGAAGCTGCAGTAAATATTTATCAAAAAATAAGAACTCCAGAAGAAACTGAACAAGAAAATAAGGCAAAAAAAGAAAGTTTATTAAAACAAATTCAAGATTCTTTATTAAAAGAAGAATCTCAACCAGCAATAATAAAATTAAAAATTATAAGTGTTTTTATTTTTGCATTAATTATTGGTTATGGAGTAACATATTTAGTATTAATTTTAAGTTCCTTTAATCAATTATATGAAAAATATAATTATATAAAACAAACATTTAGTATTTATAAAGGATGTGTTCATGGAGTTGAATTAGTAAGAGAATTAGTTTTATTAAGTTTTGATGAATATACAGGATTTTATAGAGATAAAAATGAATATAGACAAAATTATACTGATATGATATATAAATTATATTTTGAAAATAGCGATTATATTGATGTTTTAACAAAAAAATCTTCTGAATTAAATAAAGAAAATTATGAAGTTGTTTTTGGAACAATATTAACAACTTATCTAATAAATAAAAATTATGTGGTTAATATTTATAATCTAACATATATATCAACTATATCAAAATCAATCACATGTTTATTTGAAATATCTAAATTAAAAATTGAAGATATTTATCCATTAAATCAAAACATATTTTTTTATATAAGAAATACATTAAATGGTATTTTATCTGATACTGAAATAGCGCAAAGTACTTACACTAATCAATTATATAATTTAATTTCAGAAAGAAAGAAATTATTTATTTTATTATTTATTATAACTTCTATTGCTTTATTATCAAGTTTTTTAATTATCTATAGAGCATTCATGATAGTTCAAAAAAGAAAAGATAGTTATTTAGAAGTTTTTTTTGAAATTAATGGTAATGTTATTATTTCTTCATTAAATATTGTTGAAGAATTTATTCAAAAACAAATGAATAATAAAAAAGATGATTTAATTAGTAAAGAAGAGGAAGAAGAAAATATTAATGAAAATAATTACTTATTAAATCCTCATAATAATTTAGAAAATCAACCTAATCATCAACAAAAAGTTTATACTAAAACATTACTAATTAATATAATTTTCTTTTCAATGCAAATTTTATGTGTAATATATATATTAATAGTATTATTAATTTTCTTCAATTTTTTAAACAATTTAAAAAAATATTCAATAATTTACACAAATGAAACTCATTTAGAAGTAAATATTTTAAGATTATATAATTTATGTAGAGAATTTTTATTTGATAAAGATTCATTTGTTAATAATACTAAAATTGATGAAATAATAGATTTAGTATTTTATAATTACACTTTTAATCATATAAAATTATTTAATGAACTTACAAATTATCAAGATCAATATGGAAAAGATTACACTGAGTTTAGATATAAATTATATAAAACAGATATATGTAGTTATACAACTTTTTTTGAAGAATTTTATAATGATAGTGATATTAATTGCTATAGTGTTTTAAATGGAGGTGCAAAATATGGACTTGATACATTAATGTCTAATTTTGTTGAACGGTTAAGAGAAATAAAAAATAAAATGAAAAGTTATCACTTAATTTGGGAAGAAAAAAAATTTCAATATAATTTATCATTGTTAGGACTTGATAATTATACTTTATTAAATTCAAATTTAAATGAAGAAGAATTAATTGAATATAAAAAATATCATCCAATTAATATTTTAAATTCAACTGAATTAAAAGAATTGGAAGTGGTTAATGAATTTTTTTTTATTCCTATATTTAATTTAATTTTAAATGAATTAGATGATGCAATAATAAAAAATTTCGATAAAAGAAAATTAATAACTGTTGGTATGAGTATAATATATATATCATTTTTTGTGATAATATATCTATTTGTTTGGCAAAGATATGTTGAAAGTTTAAATATGGTTATTTATAAAACAAAAAAAATGTTGGCTATTATTCCTAAAGACATTTTAGCTGGATTAACTACAATTCAAAAATTATTAGATATTAAAAATACAAATAATAATAAAAATGTTAATGATGATGTCATTTCAAAAATTGGTAAAAAGAAAATAACTAATGAAGCGGATAATAAAAAAGTAAATGTTGAGGAAAAAAATGAATAAATTTTTTATCTATGGTCAAAAATATTTGATATAAAATTTATAATTTATATATTTATTATTCTTATATAAATCATTGTTGTTAATAAATATATGATTTATAATATAAATAAATTATTTAATATAATTAAAATATTTTTAATTATATTTTTTATTTGGGATTAAAAATTTTTAAATAAAATATTTAAATGAGATATTATAAAAATTTTATATTTTTAAAATATTAAATTAATATTTTATAATTAATATTTTATTTTATTTAAAAATTTAATTTTTATTATTATATATAAATAATAATTCAATATTAAATTTATTGAAATATATTTTTATATTATTATTTTATCATAATATATTTTTTAAATATATATTAAAAATTTCATCCTTAATAAATGTTAGATGAAATATTTAATAATTATAATAATAATGATAATAATGATAATATAAAAGAATCAAATAATAATAACAATAGCAATAATATAAATTATTTATCCAGAGAAATTGAAAATTCAAATAAAATAAAAGTTAATAACATTTTAAATAAATATTGTACATTATATAACAAAGATAAATCAATTCAACCAATGAATATTGAATATTTAAATAAAAAAGCAAGAAGAGAACAAAATAAAAATAATGCAGGATTTGAATGGTTTTATATGGAAGCACCAGAATTGACACCAGAATTAAAACAAGATTTAAAAGCATTACAATTAGGAAAATTTATTGATCCTTCAACATGGAGAAGAAAAAGTGATAGAAAAGGTTATGGAAAATTCTTTCAAGTTGGAACAATTAAAGATAATATTATTGATGGAAAAATAAATAGATTAAGAAAATATGAAGTAAAAAGTAGAATTGCTGAAGAAGTTTTAAATAATGATTTAATTAATAATTATTCATTAAAGAAATTTAATGAATATCAAGAACAAAGAAAAAAATATGGATTAAAAAAATCAAAATTAAATAAATTTAAATTACAAACTAAAGGAAAAAAAAAAGGTGGAGTTGTTGCAAAATAATAAAAATAAATATTATTATAATTTTAACAAAAATATTTATATTTATAAATAATATAATTATATTCATAATTTTTTTATAAAAAATGAACTTAAATAAAAAAACGAGTAGATTTTTTTTTGATGATTCTGAAGATGTTCAACAAAAAAATATTCCAATTTCAAATAATGAAGTATCTTCAGATTTAAAAATAGAAGATAAAAAAGAAAATAATAATTTTTTGTTTCAATTAAAAAAAATATTAGATAATCCAAAGAATTATAATATTATAAATTGGGATTTAACTGGAAAATTTTTTATAATAAAAAATGTCCATGAATTTACTGAAAAAATTCTTCCATTGTATTTTAGACATAAAAATTATTCTTCATTTGTTAGACAATTAAATTTATATGATTTTCATAAATTAAAAAGTGAAAATGGAAGTCAAGTTTATAAACATAGATTATTTGCAAAAAATAAATATTATTTAATTGAATCAATTAAAAGAAAAATTAATAATAATCAAAAAGAATTATTTAAAATTTCTAATAAATTTAATCCAAAGAATAAAAATAATAATAATACAATTCAAGAAAATAAAGAAATTTCTAAAAATATTTATAATGAATTAAATTCTAATCAAAAAATTTCAAAACAATCGCTTGAAAACCATTTAAATATATTAATTGAACAAACAAACACAAACAATAAAAAACAAGATTTTTTATTGAAAAAATTTGATGAATTAAGTAATAAAAATGAAAATTTTATAAATCAAAATCAAATAATATTAAATGATATTATTAAAAAAGCACATTACAATCATAAATTAGAATCAGTTATTTTATTTATTTTGGAAGTAATAATGAATAAAAAAAAAGTAATTGAAAAACCTATTGTATTACCTAAAAATAATAATAATGTTATTATTCCATTACCACCAAAAAATGAAAATGAAAATAAAAATAATATTAATAATTTAGAAAAAGATTATATAAATAATATTAATATTAATAGTAATACATATAAAGATTTAAATTTTGAAAATTCCGAAAATAATTCATATTTAAATGAAAATTTTTTTAATTTATCAAATGATTTATTAAGTGAAATTAATTTAGATAATATATCGCTTGAAAATAAATCATTTTTTGAAATCTTGAGTTTAGATGAAAAAAGTTTAAATATTATTAAAAATATTAAAAAGTAAAAATATTAAATATTTTGATATATTATTTATAATACTATTTATAAATTATATTATTTTCAATTTATACAATAATATTTGAATTATATATAATAATATTTTTTTAATTAAACAATTTTTATAACATTTATATTTTTTTATTATTTTTATTTTAATTAAAAAATAACATAATTAAACATGATAAATAAATTAATAAACAACATTTTATATATCAAAAATAATTACTATTTAATTAAAATAAATATTGTATCAAATTATATTTAATATTATTCATATAATAAAAAAAATATATTAAGATTATAAATAAAATTTCAAATTTTCATATTAATAATAAAAAATGAAATTTTTATATATTATTTTAATTTTTTTAATTTTTAACCCAATATCATTAAAAGATAATGCAAAATCAATATATGAAAATTTATTTAAGCCAACAAAATTAGGGTCTCTTTCATTAAAAAGTCATTTTATTCGTTCAGCACCCTCAGATTATGTAAACACAGAAGAAGGTTATCCAACTAAAGCTCTAGATGATATATATGAAAAATTCTGCAAAACACAAATAGGAATATTAATTACAAGTTCAGCATTAGTATCAAAAAATGATCAATTTGAGAAAGGTCAGCTTAAAATCTATGATGATTTAAGTATTCCATATTATAAAAAATTCACCGAAAAAATTCATCATTTTAATCAAAAAATAATTTTATCTTTAGTTCATATTGGTTCTGGTAAACAAGCTTTTCCTGAAACTGCGGTAATTATAGGTCCAAGCCCAGTTAAACACCCCCTTTCAGGATTTATTCCTAAAGAAATGACAAAAGAAGATATTATTAATTTGGAAGATAATTTTGCAAATGCTGCATTAAGAGCAAAAAAAGCAAATTTTGATGGAGTAGAAATTCATTCTGCTCAAGGTGGGTTATTATCACAATTTTTAACTCCTTTTTTTAATAGAAGAAAAGATGAATATGGAGGAAGTATTGAAAATCGAGCAAGATTATTAAGAGAAATAGTAAAAAAGGTTAAAGAAAAATGTGGAAAAGATTTTCCTATTTTAGTTAAAATAAATGGAGGAGATGAAATGGGAAAAGATGGAATGACAGTTGATGAATTTATTGAAGTAGGAAAAATGTTAGAAAAAGATGGAGGAATTACTGCAATTGAAATAAGTGGGAATAATTTTATGTTAAAAAAACCTGAAGAAAAAGCTTATTATAGAGATGCTGCTGTTAGATTAGCTGATACAGTAAAAATTCCAGTTATTTTAACAGGAGGAATTAGAGATAAAGAAACAATAGATGATATCTATAAAAATACTAATGTTCAATTTTTTGGAATTTGTAGACCTTTTATGAAAGATCCTAATTTTTTGGAAAAATTAAAATAATATAATTTTATATTATTAATATTATTATTTAAAAATGAGTTTTAATATTATTTTATGAAAATAATTTTATTATTTATAAATTTTATTGAATTTTTATAATGTTTTTATCAAATTAATAAATATATTTAACTATTAAAAATATAAATAATTATAAAAATAACTAAAAAATATAATTTATTTATAAATTATAAATTTTCTAATTTTTCATCTTTTTCGATTTCAGAATAAAAATTTTCTGAATTTTCTTTGTTTTCAATATTTTTATTATTTTCAGTTTTTTCATTATTTGATATTTTTGAATTTTCATTAGATTTTTTATCATCATTTTTTTCATTTTTATTATTTTTTTTTTCATTTAAATTTTCATTATTTAAAAATATTTTTTCTTCTTTTCCATTATTACTATTTTTATTATCATCATATTCATTTTTTGTTGAATTTTCTTTTTTATTTTTATAAAAATTAGTAATTGTATTTTTTCCACTATTTTTACATGATTTTGAATTAAATGAAGAAGATTTAATTAATTTATGATAATTTTTATTCATAAAAGTTTTATAAGCTTTTTTTTCCATATCATCAGCTTTTTTACTTTTATACATTCCTAATTCACTAAAACTTAAATATGCCCCTGGTCCAGGATTATTATTTTTAGGAAGAAAAATTGATTTATATTTTCCAATTATTGTTGCATATTTAGGCGTTTTAAATTGGCTATTAAATATTTTTAAATTGCCTGTTAAGTTTTCAAGATTATATTGAGGTCCAGGAGTTTTTTCATTTTTTATAACAAATCTTTTAGATTTTGATAAAGACCAATTGCTTGAATAAGTATTTGATAAAGAAGATAAAAAATATTTCCCATTTTTATTTAAAGAATAAACAGATTTATAATCCGATGGACCTGGAGTTGCAAAATTATTAACTAGTTCATAATTACTATGTCTTGATGACATTGAATATTTTGGACTTCCACTTCCAAATTCAAAAAATTTATTTGGATTATATTGATTAGGTGCCGGATTACTAATATTTATTGAAGAAGAACTTTTTCCTACTACAACTTTATCCATTTTATCTCTACCTATTCCAAAAGAAAATTTTGGAGAATTTGGAAATTCTATAGAATTATTATTATTATCAAATAATCTAGGAATTTTATATAATTGACCATAAGCGTGATAACCTTTAGTAAAATCTGATTTTTTTCCATAACCTATAAAAGCTTTTCTTTTTGAAAAAGTATTTGGAAAATTAATAAAAAAAGATGATGCACTACTTGATTTTTTTAATGGTTTAAATCGAGGACTTTTTGAAAAAGAATACATTTGTTTTGTTTTTGAATTATTAAGACAATGTTTGTTTAACGCTATTTGAGAATATAGAGAAATCATATTATTTTAATAAGTTAATTATATCAATGAATAAAAATTTATTTAATATATATAATTTAAATAAAAAAACAATTTAAATTAATTCTTATTAATAAATAATAATAATATTTGAAATAATTTTATATAAAAATATAATTAATAAATTTTTTACTAAAAAATAAATTAAAAATTTTTAAATTAAATAATAATTGGGGATTGGGGATTGGGGATT